>FWPU01002088.1_pt1 | contig 56879 bp, 47 predicted proteins | sample 2228361 | NCBI WGS metagenome assembly FWPU01 (sample SAMEA103939777, study PRJEB20133) | metagenome | reverse complement strand
CCTGTCGCTCTGTACTTTGGCAATGGGGACATGTTTTCATGCCCTTATTTTACCTGTAACCAGTTTCTTATCCACTCCCAGTCCTTTTCTCAATTGCAAAGGTCACAAAAGCGGAAAAGATCACCCAATTCTAACCGTCCCACACTTGTCGCCCCTCTCTACCCATGACTATAATGAACGGCATGACGGAGGGCACCATCCTCATCCTTGAACAGCAAAGCCGCCGCGCCCCCACTTTCGCCGCTGCCCTGCGGCGAAAGGGATACCCCGTGGAGGTGACGAGCACGGGAAGCGAAGCGCTGCGGCGCTGCCACACCCAGAGGCCAGCGCTAATCATCCTCAACGCTGCCTCGCTGGGGTCCAGCGGGGTGCGCATCTGCCGCTCCCTGCGCGAGGAGGTCGGCGTGCCCGTCATCCACATCCTGCCGGCGGGGGGGCTTGGTGCCGCCAAAGAGGCCGGCTGTGATGTGGCGTTGGTGTTGCCCTTCACGGTGCGCAAGCTCGTTAACGCTATCCGACGGCTGATGCTGACGGCACATCAGGATCTGGTGGTTGTGGGGCCGATCCACTTCTCGCCCGAGGCGCGCATCGTGCGAGCCTACGGGCGCGAGACGCGCCTCACCCCTCGTGCGGCCAGCCTGCTGGGAGAGTTCCTTAAGCATCCCGGGGAGGCGCTGGATCGCGGCTTCCTTATGCGTCAGGTGTGGAAAACCGATTACATAGGCGACACGCGCACGTTGGATGTCCATGTGCGCTGGGTGCGCGAAGCAGTGGAGGTGGAACCAGCCTCCCCGCGCCACATCCTCACCCTGCGCGGTGTGGGCTATCGTTTTGTGCCCTACCCTGACGGTGTGCGTGAGGAGGAATAAGAGCACTAAAAGCAAAAACACGCCGCACAAAGTCGGCGTGCAGGAGGGGCAAAGGGTATGGGCGGACCACTGCAGTCGGTCCGCCCGTTTTACTGAACCTGCGCTTGGGTTTGCAGCTGCGCCAGCCGCTTCATGAGGCGGCTTTTGCGGCGTGCGGCATTGTTGGGATGGATAGCGCCCTTGCTGGCAGCGTGATCCAACATGCTGGCCGCCTTGCGCACGGCCTCCACGGCGCTTTCCAGATCGCCAGCGGCAAGGGCCAGGCGCGCCTTCTTCACATAAGTACGGGCGCGCGACTTGTGCAGGCGGTTGCGCAAACGGCGCTTCTCGTTCTGCCGGGCACGCTTCTTGGCGGACTTCGTGTTAGCCAATCAACACCTCCATCGTGTAGCCTTGCATAGGCAGGGGCAGATTTTATCACAACCACTACCTGCTTGTCCAACACAAGTAGCGATAGTTGGCATGGTGCTAACTGCTTAAACGCGGAAATCCCCTCTTGCCCACAGGCTGCAGGCAGGGTACAATGCAAATAGATGTGCGGGCATGGTGTAAGGGTAACACAACAGCCTTCCAAGCTGTTGTTACGGGTTCGAATCCCGTTGCCCGCTTGATCTCCACCCCCAATTTTCGCCGCTTCCTCCAGCATCGCGCCGCCTGAGGGGCCCGTAGCTCAGCGGCAGAGCGGCCGGCTCATAACCGGTTGGTCGCAGGTTCGAATCCTGCCGGGCCCATCTTTTTTCGTGTTGGGGCAGGGAACTTCTACCGCTCTAGCAGCGCCGTCAGGGCGCGCACGTCCGGCAGGTCCTCAAAGTGGCGTACCATCTCCACCAACGCTTCCACGCGGGGCGCATCTAGTACCCGCCCCGCCACCCGCCGGAACTTCTCCTCCAGCGCGGGCATGTCCCAGCAAGACTGCGGATACTTGATCTCTGCCGCCTCCACCACGCCCGAGCACAGCACACGCCCATCGCGCAGGGTGATGGTCACCACGTTGGCGAATTTGCCGTCCGGCTCGCCCGCCAGCGCCCGCCGGTAGAGGTCGTTCATCTCGGCTGTCTCCACCACCTCCACGTGGCTCGCCAGGGCGCGGATGCGCGGGTCGGCAAGGCGTTCCTCCAACACCTGCTCAGGGCCGACTTCGCCGTCCACTAGCAGGGCGGCCAGCGGCCATGCCATGTTAAACTGTGCCTCCTCAGTGGTGGTGGGCAGGCGCACGCCCAGCCGTGCGGCGTCATCGTAGGCCTCCACGCGGACGTGGGCAACATCTTCGGCGCGGAAGCCGTGTTGTTGCATCAGCACCTGTGCCCCATGCAGCGCGGCGTGTACCCATGCGCAGCAAGCGTAGCGCTTCCACACCACGCCGCCCGCCATGATGTAGCGCTCGCCGAGATCGGCCGTCCAGTCGGCGTATTCCTCAAAGCCGAACAGGCTGGGGATACCGGTGAATCCCAGCGCTGCCAGTCGCGCCGCGCTGATGCCCGTCATGGCTCCCCAGCCGATGCCATGCTTGACCATCGCCGGATGATCTATATCGCGCAGCATGGGCAGGTTGGGGGCATGATACTCGGCAATGCCAAGGGCATGCCATACCTGCTGTGGGGGGAGGCCCATCAGCGCGCTGGCGACGGCAGCACAGGCCACCGATCCCCACGATCCGCAGGCCTGATAGATCTCGTGCGTGGCGTGCCAGATGCGCGCCGCCCGGTGTGCTACTTCGTAGCCGATGACCATCGCCGCCAGCAGCTGCTTGCCGCCCAGCCCCTGCGCCTCGGCAAGGGCCAGCGCTGTGGGGAAAATCTGCACGCCGGGGTGCCCTTTGGTGTACAGGCCGCAATCGTCAATGTCCACACCGTTGGCGGCGTAGCCGTTGGCAAAAGCTGCGCCGATGGCAGAAGCCTGTTGCCCCGCAAGCAGGATGGTGCTTGCGCTGCCGGGCCACGTCTCAACGGCAAACTGCGTTGCGATGCGGCTGACGCGGGTCAGTGTGCCCGCCAGCGTGGCGCCCAGCACATCCAGCAGCGCCATGCGCACCGTGTGCTGCACTTCCGGCGGCAGATGATCCCATGTGGTGCGGGTGATGAACTCCACAACGCGCTGGTTGCCATCCATGAGGCTTTGCTCCTCCTGCGCGGCGTTCCTTAACCGCAAGGTGCGCCAGGTTCTGTGCCCTCTATGCGCTCCGCAGTGCTGCCAACACGCGCTCCGGCGTGGCGGGGATGGTGCGCACTCGCACGCCGAGTGCCCGCGAGAGGGCGTTGATCACGGCGGGTGTGGAGGGCAGCATAGCCGTCTCGCCGATGCCCTTCACGCCCAGCACGCCGCGAAAGCTGGGCACCTCCACAAGGATCGTCTCCATCTGCTGCGGCATGAGGTCAATCATGGGCAGGATGTAGTCAGTGAAGCCGGTGGTGCGGCCGGGCAGGTACTCCTCGCGCAGTGCCGCACCGATGCCCATCAGCACAGCGCCCTCTATCTGGCCGCGTGCGTCCGGCGGATTGATGGCGCGCCCTATATCGTGGACGGCCACGTAGCGCGTCACCTGCACCTGCCCTGTCTCGGTATCCACCAGCACTTCGGCCAGATGTGCCGCCGTCACAAAGTGCGGCGTGTACTCTGGGCGGTGCTCATCCGGAAACTCCGGCGTAAGGTCAAAGACGCCCGGCAGTTTGCGCGGTCTGCCGATGCGGTCAAACTCCTGAGCTACGCTCTGCAACGAGAGCGAGCGGGAGGAATCGCCCTGCACCTGCACACACCCTTGGCCGAAGGTCAAACGGCTGGGGGCGCAGTCCAGCATCTCGGCAGCGGTAGCAAAGATGGCCTCCTTGAGGGTACGCGCTGCCTCCCAGACCGAGGTACCCACGAAGTACGTGGCCCGCGAGGCGCCCTGCACGCCGCTATCGGGCACGCGGCCCGTGTCAGCGTTGATGACCTCCACCTGCTCGCGTGGCACGCCCAGCGCTTCGGCAGCGATCTGCGTCATGACGGTGTTGGTGCCCTGTCCATAGTCGGGCGCCGAGCAGTAGATCACAAAGTGGCCGTCGGCAGCGAGCTCGGCGTGCGTCTCCACGCGCAGCGAGCCGGATTTGCCGAAACGGTACCACATCCCCGCAAGCCCCCAGCCCTTGCGCAGGGGGCTGCTGCCTGCTGCCACATTGAAGGCTTCCACTTCGCGCTTGAAAGCCTCATAGTGCGGGCGGATAGCCTCCAGCACCTCCACGTAACCCAGCCGTTCAGCGATGGGGTAGCCCAAGAATGAAACGGAGTCCTGTTCCAGCCGATTCTTGAGGCGGAACTCCAGCGGGTCAAGGTTCAGGTGTTGGCACAACTCATCCAACGTACACTCCAGCGCAAAGGCCGATTGTGGCGAGCCAAAGCCTCGGAACTGGCCACATTTGGGGCCATTAGTGAATACCGTCTGGGCGAAGGCGTCCACCGCCTGCCACTTGTAGGGGCCGCCGCTGGCAGTGACGGCATAGTTTGGAATCCAGTAGCCCGCGCTGTCGTAGCCGCCGGTGTTGGCCGTGATGCGCACGTGGATGCCCGTCAGCGTGCCATCAGCATGGGCGCCGATGCGGTAGCGCACGTGGTAAGGATGGCGCTTGGGCGAGGCATCAAACGACTCACGGCGCGAGAAGGCCAACACCACCGGCCCGCGCAGATGATAGGCCAGCAGCCCTGCCGCGATGAGCGGCCAAGGGTCCTGTTTGCCGCCGAACGATCCGCCAGTGGGTGGCACGATGACGCGCACCTGCTCCACTTCCAACGCCAGCGCCGCAGCGATCCACTTCTGTTGCCAGTGTGGTTCATGTGTGGCGCAGAAGACGGTCACACGACCCGCCTCATCTATGGTGCCCAGCGCGGCCTCGCGTTCCAGCGCTGAGTGCTCCTGAAAGGCGGTGCGGTATTCCGTCTCCAGAATCACATCCGAAGCGGCAAAGGCAGCCTCCAGATCGCCATGCCGCACGCTGAAGGTGCTCAGCACGTTACCCTGCGGATAAAGCTGCGGCGCAGTGGGGCTTAGAGCCTCCTCCGCGTCGTAGAGGTGGGGCAGCAGCTCCCATGTGGCCTCAACAGCCTGCACGCCTGCCAATGCTGCATCCGGCGAGGTGGCGACGACAAAGGCCAGCGGCGTGCCGCGCATTTTGGCCGTTTCCCCCACCGGCAGGAGCAGCGGTTCGCCCTTGCTGTATTCGGGGAAGCCGTTCACGCCGGGCACGTCCTGCGCCGTGAGGACGCGCACCACCCCCGGCATGCGCAGAGTGGGCTCCACGTTCAGCGCAAGCAAGCGGGCATGGGGATGCGGACAACGCACGGTGCGAGCATAGAGCAGGCCGGGCAATCGGATGTCTTCGGCGTAGCGCGCCTGCCCGGTCAGTTTGGCGATGGTGTCCACGCGGAGGGTGCTACCCCCGATGATGTGTTGGTCGCTCATGTCCTTGGTCTCCTCATACCGTATGGTGAGCGTTTACCCCTCTCTTTCGCGCTCCTCAGCCCGCTGCAGGATGGCGTCTATCTGTTCTGCCACACCATGGGGCAGCGGCGGCGGTTGGTGTGTCTCCAGAATGCGGCGCAGCTTCTCGCGGATGCGCTCCTGCATTGTCTTCGCCCCGGCGGCCTCCCACTGCGCCCAGCGGTCGCGGTCCATCAGCGTGGGGTTCCAGATTTCGGTGCGGCAGCGGCGTGCCGTCTCCTTGGTGGAGATAAACTCGCCGCCCGGCCCGATACGGTCAATGAGGTCCAGCATCAGCGTATCCTCGCTGACCTCAATGCCGCGCAGGATACGCCGTGTCATGGCGATGATCTCATCGGTCATCACCAGCATCTCCAGCGAGCCAATGTCGGCGCAGTCCAGAAAGCCCACATCGTGCACCAACGTCGCCCCACTGAGGCCGGAGAGCACCACCTGCACCGTGCTCTCAATGGCCGCCTGCAGGTCCAGCACTTTGGCCTCGGAGGCACCCGCTGTGCCCATGAAGGGCACGCCTAGCCAGCGCGAGATGTCAGACAGGGCGGCGCTGTAGAGGCTCATCTCCGGCGAACCATAGGCAGGTGCGGCGGTGGAGAGGTTCATGGCCTGCGGCACGCCACCGATGCACACCGGCGCCCCACGCCGTTTGAGTTGAATGGCGGCCAGCCCACTCAGCGCTCCGGCCAAATAGACCACGAACAACCCCGCCGCCGTGATGGGGGCGCTGGAACCTGCCGTCCCTCCACCGATGTAGACCACCGGCACGCCGCGCTCGGCGCACCACAGCGCATTGCCGAGCTCCTCATCGGTGTGAGTGAGCGGGGATTGGAACGTGGCGAACAGGGCAAAGTTGGGCCGCCGCCGTAGGGCTTCCCTGCTGCCTGCCACCGCTACGGCGATATCGTAGATGTCCTGCATGTTCTCCCGCGAGTAGGCCCAGGGGAGCACAGGCTTGCCCGTATTGGCGATCATCTCAGCGAACTCATACACCGGCGCCAAGCGGTGGGGCACATCGTCAATCAGCCCCAAGCCCATCGCATAGTCAATGTGCTCCAGTGCATCGCACACCCGTGCCGTCGTGGCGGGGTCGCCGCGCCGTGCTTTGCGCCGCTCGCCCGTGTAGGGGTCCATATAGTAGGTGCAGGTGGGGCCAGGGCCGAAATAGACGCGGTCGGGGACGATTTGCATACGGTGTTGCCCGTCACGCCCCCAGATGGTAAACGAGCGCGGCGCGGCAGCGACGGCATCCTGCACGATGTGCGGCGGGATGCGCACGCGTTCACCGTCCACATCGGCGCCCGCCGCCGCCAGCAGCTGGCGCGCCTCGGCATTGCGGATGACCACGCCGGTGCGCTGCAGACATTCCAGCGTGGCGCGGTAGATGACAGCGATCTGCTCATCAGAGAGCACGCGGAACTGCGGCGTTTGGTGGGCATGGTAGTTGGTGTCCATATTCTTCCTCGCCATCCCTCCGTATTTGTGGGGAAGGGGTGGATGCACTAGCCTGCCTGTGCCAATATCTCTTGCACCTGTCGCTTCTTGTCCGCATCCAACGGTTTGGCGCGGTGCTCAGCGATGATTTCCTTCACCCGTGCGTTGACGCGCTGGCCGAGTGTGGTCGCTCCCGCTCCCAGCCACTGGGGCCTGCGGCTGCGATCTAGCAAGGTGGGGTACCAGAAATCACGGAAGCGCCTCACCGTCTCGCGGCTGTCCAGAAAGTGCCCGCCCGGACCCACACGGTGCAGCTCCTCCAGCATCAGTGTCTCATCGCTGACCTCAATACCGCGCATGATGTGTTCGCACAGGGCGATCAGCTCATCGGTGAGCACGATCATCTCTAGAGCAGTGGTGAGGCCGCTTTCCAGATACCCTACATCGTGCACCAGATTGGCTCCGCTGAGGTAGGCCATCAGCACCGACAGCACGGCCTCCAGCGCAGCCTGTTCATCCACTACCTTCGCATCCGAGCAGCCTGCATAGCCCCACGTGGGAAGGCCATACCAGCGCCCTAGCTGGGCAACCGCCGCTTTGGTGAGCTGAAACTCTGGCCCACCGTAGCAAATCTGCGCTGAGCTCATGTCCATATGGTGCAGTCCAGCGCCGAAGACAAACGGCGCCCCGGGGCGCTTCAACTGATGTACCACCAGCCCGCTCAAGATTTCGGCCAGCGACATCACCAGCCCGCCCGCCGGCGTGATGGGGGCCGTGCCGCCCATGAGTGGACCGGGTGAGTGCACAACCGGCAGGGCGTACTCGGCCATGAGCAACAGTTTGTCCACCGCCGTCTCGGATTGCTGGAGCGGCGAGCTCGGCTCTGAGTAGAGCAGGATATGCTGCTGCTCGCTAAGCGCCTCATAGCCGCCCGCCACGGCGGCTGCCATGTCAATTGCCCGCTGGCAGGAAGCGCGGTCGTTCGTCACAAAGACGATGGGTTTGGTTGTGTACTCCAGCATGAGCGCCATCTGCACATCGTAGAGCCGCGCCGCCTCCACGTCTGCGGGGATGCCCAGCGACATCACAAAGTGAATGTGAGGCAGGGCATCGCACAGGCGGTAGCCGTTGATGAGGTCTTCGGTTGTCCAAGGGCGGTGCTCGCCGCTGTAGGGGTCCAAAAAGTTGGGGCAATCTGAGCCGGTGCCGAAATACACCCGCGTCCCTTCCAGCTGCAAGGCCGGCTCGCCATCGCGGTCGCACATCACAATGCGGCGTGGCGCGGAGGCGATGGCCTCCTCTACCATGCTTGCGGGGAACTTCACCAGGTTGCCATCCGAGACAAAAGCGCCCGCTTCCTTCAGCAAATCCAACGCACCCTGATGGTAGAAGCGCACGCCGGTGCGCCGCAGCACTTCCAGCGCGGCAAGGTGCAGCGCTTCCAGTTGCGAGTCGCTCAGCACGGCAAACTGCGGCGCCCGATAGGCGACGAAATTAGCAGTGTTCATCAAGGACTCCCAGCAGTGATGATCGTCAAGCCCACAGGGATTCCCCTAACCCCAAAGGGTGCGGAGAAATCCCTCCAGTTTCTTAGCCCTTTTCCCTCCTCGCCTTGATCCAAGCCAGCGTGCGCGCCATCTCGTTGTGCGCCAGCATGATGGCCTCATCCACGCCCATGCCGGGCTTGGCCATCACCATCTCAGGCTGTGTGGCCAGCGCCACATGCACGCTCACCCGCGCCGAAAGGTCTGTCTCACAGCAGCTCCCGCCGAGGAAGGCTCCCACACCCGCTGCCTTGCAGAGCAACACAGCCTCCACCGCGTTCTGCACGCCGCCGAGATCGGGCATTTTGATCTGGATCATGTCGGCGGCTCCGGCCTCCGCAAAGGCGCGGATGTCCTCCAGCGTGTTGGCCCACTCGTCAGCCACGATCTGAACATGCATCCTGCGCAGGCGGATGTACTCGCGCAGGCGCTTGAAGAAGGCGATCTGCTCCTCGCGGCTATTCAGTATCACTGGGCACTCCACACGCAGGGGGTAGGGGCGGGCGGCCTGCTCCAGTGCGTGCAGATGTCCCAGCACGCGCCCCGCCTTGTTAGAAGTGATGTGCCCCAGTGCACCGTGCACGTCCAGATGGATGGTGGGGTGATAATCCGGCTCGCTCAGCGTCTGGATGCGCTCAGCGAGCCAACGCACGTATTGCACCAGCTTTGTGCCGTCTTCCCCCACCTGTTCGGGGATGTCATCTACCAGTGCGTGCGGCAGCGAGGCTACGCGCCGCACGATCATCTTGTCGGCGTTGGCCTGGCGTTCAGCGCCTGATTGGGCATGGATGGGCACAGGTGCAGTGGGCAGGGGCAAGCCCCACTCCGCAGCGATGACCTCGGCCATCGTCACACCCTGCGCCAGCGCCGTTGCTGCCAGCAGCGCCTGACTGACACCGTAGCGCACAGCGTGATGTCCGCTGGGTGCGGGGAGTGCTTCCGGTGTGAGGCTTTTCTCCATCTCCTCCCGCAGGGCGCGCAGCAGCCCAGCAGGAGAGAGCACCTCGCGCCGTGAGAGGGGTTTGGCGGCCTCTGGTTCAGGGTGCAGGGTGCTTGCATCCACACGGGCGATGAGCGCCTCCAGTTCCTCAGCCAGTGGACGGAAGGCAGAGACCTCGCGTCCCACCAGTGCAGGGGCAACGACCTGCCGCACGATGGCCAACCCCTCGGCGGCGCGGAAGATTGGGTCGCGGCCCGCCTGACCGCCGTAAGCCACGCCTGCGCAGTCGCCCCAGGCGATTTGCCTGCGTCCCGCTGCATCCTCCAGCACCAGCCCCACCGAGACGGCCTCGGCAGGCTCGCGCACACGATGGAAACCGGGGGTGCGGGGGAGGGCGGTGTAGCGCTCGGCGGTCGGGAGGGGATTGGCCTGCAGTGCGCCGAGGTCTTCTACATAGTAGCCGCCCATCGCTGGCACGGCGATCACTTGCACAATGCGCATCATGACGGCGCGACCTCACCCGCCAGCGGCAACATGGTGATAGCGCCCTCGGTGCAGGTGTTGGCGCACAGGCCACAGCCCCAGCACTTGGCAGGGTCAAAGCACACGTTGGGTTTGGGTCTGCCGCCCACTGTTACGGTTGTGCCGTCGTGGTAGAAGGCGCCAAAGTGGCAGCGCTTCACGCACACACCACAGAAACGGCACAGATCGGGGTTGAAGGAGGCCACGTAGCGGCTGCGCGGCCACACACCCTTGCTGCCCAGCTCCTGCGCAGCACGGAAGGGATAGCAGTCATCGGCGCAGCAGTTGCAGATGGCGTGTAGTCCCCGCGTGCGCCACTCGCTGTCGGCGGTGTGCATCAGCCCCTTATGATCGGCGCGGCGCACCAGCCGCTTGGCCTCTTCTTTGGTCAACCGGCGCCCGTGCCCCCGATCCAATGCCGCACGTGCGCCATCGTCCAGCCAGATGCAGGTCTCCACCGGCTTATCGCAGTTCTGTCCCAGGCGGCGGCAGTCACAGGGCTGCACGATGATCAGCGTGGCGGCGTCAATCATCTCCTCCACTTCGTGCAGCAGCAGGATGGTGTCATTGGGCAGGGCATTTTCAGCGGCCAGCCCTTGCATCTTGCGGTGGACGTTCTCGCGATGGCGCTCAATGAAGGCATCCAAAAAGCGGCGATCCAGCTGCTTACGGCCTTCAGGTGGGAGGTCATCCCAGTTCTCGTACTTGGCGAAATGATCCAGCCGCGCCCAGAAGTCGGCAGGGGTATAGCGGCCATCGGGCGTTTTGTTCACCACACAGCGCGAATAGGCGCGTTCCAGCAGCGCTGTTGCTTGCTCAGGAGGGACGCCCAGCAAGTCAGCGGCCTCCGGCGCGGTGACAGCACGGCCTGCCATCGCCACAATGAGGCGCATCTCATCCTCATTCACGATGAGGTGCAGGTAAGGCCGTGCCTCTTCCCACACGCCAAAGGCGGCCATGAAGGCATCTAAGAGTGCCATGTGTGTCCTTAAGTCTCCATCCCCCTCTCCGGCCAGTGAGAAAGGAAAACGGCTGTGAGGATAAGGGGCAAAGTGTCTGTCACCGTTCTGTCTCGCGCACGTCCACGATCTTCTGACTCTCAATGGCCGAGATCGCTGCCACCACTTCCTCTTTCGGCTCGGCGATCTTGACCACTGCCTCCCAGGTGTAGGGGTCTTTGGGCACCACTGCTCCACCCAGCGTCTCAATGGCCCAGCCGCGCGCGGCGATGGCTGAAACCAGCTTGGCCAGCTCGCCCTTGACCATCGGCATATGCACTGTCACGCGCACGCAGGGCGAGCGCCCTGACATGAGCTCGGTGAGCTGCCGCAACAAATCCGTCTCGGAGATGAGGCCCAACACGATGCCATCTTCCACTACCGGCAGGCAGCCGATACGCCGCTCTACCATGATGTGCGCCGCTTCCTCAATGGTCGTGTCGGGCGGTATGGTGACCACATCCGCCGCCTTGATCATTACATCCTCTACCTTCAGGCGCGAGAGGTAGCGCGTGATCTCCCACATGTCCAGACTGCCCAGTCGCCCCGGGTCCACGAGCAGCGTTTGGCGCGTCACCAACCCCAGCAGGCGCTTGCCGTCACCCACGATGGGGAGGTGACGGATGTCATGCTCGCCCATGTAGCGTTGGGCTTCTACAATGGACATGCCCGGCTCACCCATCGGTGGGTGCCGGACCATGTAATCCTTAACCAACATGGCGTTGCTCCTCCTCAAGGGTGATCACCTTGCCCAGCTGGCGCAGGTCTTCCAGCGGGATATGGCAGTAGATGCGGTGCCCCGCACTCGCCTCGCGGGCAGGTGGTGCCTCCACCTCGCAGATTTTGCCGCCTTCAGGCAGCAGATGGCGGCGCGGGCAGCGCGTGTGGAAGCGGCAGCCGCTGGGCGGGTTGAGCGCGCTGGGCACCGTCCCACTCAAGCGGATGTGCTTTTGCTCCACGCGGGGGTCGGGGATGGGGATGGCCGAGAGCAGTGCCTCAGTGTAGGGGTGATAAGGCGGCGCGTAGATCGCTTCCGCTGGGCCAACTTCGGCGATCTGCCCCAGATACATCACGGCAATGGTATCGCAGAAGTAGCGCACTACGCTCAAATCGTGGGAGATGAGCACCAGCGTCGTGCCCATCTGCTGCTGAATCTCCAAGAGCAGGTTGAGCACCGCTGCCTGCACCGAGACATCCAGCGCTGAGACTGGCTCATCGCACAGCACCAGCTTGGGGTTGCCGGCAATGGCGCGGGCAATGGCCACGCGCTGTTTTTCACCGCCGCTGAGCTGACGCGGCAAGCGGTCGTAGTAGCCCTCGCCCAGCTTCATCAGGTCCAGCAGGCGGATCACCTCCTCGCGCACCTTATGGCGCGGCACCACCTTGAAGCGTAAGAGCGGGCGCGCGATCTGCCGTCCCACGCTGAAGGAAGGGTTGAGCGTGGAGTCGGGATTCTGAAACACCATCTGCAGGTTGCGGATGAGGTCCAGATCGCGCTGGAGCACCGGCTTGGTGATGTCTATGCCCATGAACTCTATCTCGCCGCCGGTGGGCTTCTCCAAGCCGATGATGGTCTTCACCAGTGAGGTCTTGCCGCACCCCGATTCGCCCACAATGCCCAGCGTCCGCCCGCGCTGGGCGGTCAGGCTCACGCCGTCCACAGCCCGCACCCATTGCTTCGGCCCGCCGATGATCTGCTTGGAGGGCGCCTCGTAGTACATGCGCACGTTCTCCAGCCGCAGGATGGTCTCATCGGCGTCAGAGGGGGCGGCAGCAGGCGTCGCAGAGGTGGCTGCCTGCTGAAGTATCTGGCGACCTGCCTGCATCACTTCCTCAGCGAAGAAGCAGCGCGCTGCGTGGCCATCGGCGATCTCGTCCAGAGTGGGGCGCTTGGTGCGGCAAATATCACGGGCGAAGTCACAGCGCGGCTCAAACACGCAGCCGGGCGGCAGCTCCCGCGCCGAAGGCACACGCCCCCGAATGGGACGCAGGTAGCCGCTGTGCTTGGACATGCCCACGCCGGGCAGGCAACCAATCAGCCCTTGCGTGTAGGGATGCGCCGGACGCAGGAAGATGTCCTCCACGCTGGCTCGCTCCACGATCTCGCCGGCGTACATCACCCCTACCCGATCTGCCACGCGGGCAATTACCCCCAAGTTGTGGCTGATGTACATGATGGCCGTCTCAAACTCGCGTTGGAGGTCGTTGATGAGGTCCAACACCGCCGCTTCAACCGTCACATCCAGCGCGGTGGTCGGCTCGTCCATGATTAGCAGCGCAGGGTCGTTGAGCAGCGCCATGGCGATCACCACACGCTGCTGCTGCCCGCCGGAAAGCTGATGCGGATAGCGGCGCATCACGTTGGCCGCATCGGGCATATAGACGCGTTCCAACATGCGCAGGCATTTCTCCTCGGCGGCGGCCTTCTTCATGCGGCGGTGGACAATGAGTACCTCCGCCATCTGATCGCCGATGCGCATGGAGGGGTTGAGCGCCTGCATAGGGTCCTGATAGACCATAGCGATACGGTCGCCGCGCAACTGGCGCAGCTCACGCTCTGAGCGTCCCACCAGATCGCGCCCCTGAAACAGGATGCGTCCGTCCACGATCCTGCCATTGCGCCCCAAAAAGTTGACCACGCTGAAGGCCACCGTGCTCTTGCCGCATCCCGATTCGCCCACAATGCCGAACGTCTCGCCGCGCTGAATCTCAAAGGACACATCGCGCACGGCAGGCACGTCCGCATAGCGCGTTTCGTAGGAAACGGCCAGTCCTTCCACCTTCAGGATCGGAATATCGTGCGTCCCTCGCCTCATGTCTGCTCCTTTGTGGCCTTACCCCCTATCCCTTTCCCTCAAAAGGGGGAGAGGGGAAAAGCTTTTCCCCCGAAGGGGGTCGCTCCTTATTGATAGCGCGTTGTTTCTTCGCGCAGGCCGTCCGCAAAGAGGTTCAGCCCCACCACGAGGCTGGAGATGGCCAAAGCAGGCCACAACACCCCCAAGGGGTTGGTCCAGATCCAGCGGCGCGCCTCGCTGATCATGCCGCCCCAGTCGGGTGTGGGCGGCGGCAGGCCCAATCCCAAGAAGCCCAGCGTGCCGATGGCGAAGATGGCGTACCCTACACGCAGCAGTGCGTCAATGATCAGCGGGCCGCGTGCGTTGGGCAAAATCTCCACAAACATAATGTAAAGCGGGTGCTCGCCGCGCGTTTCGGCGGCGCGGATGTAATCCCGCGTGCGGATGTCCAACGTGAGGCTGCGCACCAGCCGCGCCACTCCCGGCGCACCGACAAAGGTGATCGCCAGCACCACGTTCACCGCCGAGGGGCCGATGGCGGCGATGATGATGAGGTAAAGCAGGATGGTGGGGAAGGCCATGATCGCATCCAACAGGCGCATCACGACCTCATCCACAATGCCGCCGAAGTAGCCGCCCACCAACCCGAGCACCGTGCCAACAGCCACTGCGCCCAGCACCGAGAGCGGCGCCAAGATGAGGATGGTGCGGCTGCCCCAGATCAGGCGTGAGAGTACATCGCGCCCTAACTTATCGGTGCCCAAGGGATAGGTTGGCGAAGGGGGCTGGTTAATGGCCTGCTCATTTTGGGCGTAGGGGTCATGTGGGGCCAGCAGTGGCGCGAAGATCGCCACCAGTACCCAGAAGAGCACAATGCTCAGTCCGATCACCGCCACCCGCGAGCGGAAGATGATGGAGACCTGCTCCCACACTTTGCGCAGGCGGCTCTTGCGCTGCTCGGCCATCCAACCGGTTACTGTCATGCAGCCCCTCCTCTAGGCGTAGCGCACACGCGGGTTGAGGAACGTGTAGAGGATGTCGGCGATCAACTGCGTGCCGACAGCCAGCGCTACCATTACCATCGCTCCGGCCTCAATGGCGTTGATGTCCTTGAACAGCGCCGAGTCCAGCAGGTACATGCCCAAGCCCGGGTAGCCAAATACCGACTCCACGACCACAATGCCGCCTACCAACCAGTTGACGTGCAGCATGATCACGGTGATGGGAGCCATAAGGGCATTGCGCAGGGCATGCCTGAAGACAACGCGCCAGTACGGTAGCCCCTTGAGGTGTGCGGTACGGATGTAGGGGGCGTTCATCACCTCTACCATGCTGGCGCGCGTCATACGGGCCACATAGCCCACCTCCACCAGCGTCAGCGTCAGCACAGGGAGGATGAGCAGTTTGGGGTCCTGCCAAGGGGCGATGTCGTTCACGAACACGGCAGCGCCCGGCAGCAGCTTCAGCCAGAAGGCGAACACCAATATCAAGAAGACGCCGCTGGCAAATTCCGGCACCGAGGTTGTCACCAGGCTGAAGAGGGAGATGGTGCGGTCCAAAGGGCTACCCTCGCGCAAGCCAGCCAAAATGCCCAATAGTAGGGCGATGGGCATAATGAAGACGAAGGCGATCCCTGCCAGCGTGAAGGAGTTGCGCAGGCGGCGCAGCAGCGTCGGCCCGACGGGGCGGTTGGTGCGGAACGAGATGCCGGGGTCACCGCGCAACAGGCCCTTGCGCAACGGCAGATACTCTATGCCGGTAGCCTCCGTCATGGCGCGGCCTGCCACTGCCGGGCCGCCCGCGTCGGTGCGGCGCACGTCGCGGTACCACAGCACAACGTGCCCTGCCGTGTCCACGCCCCAGAAGTAGGCGTTGCCCTCTTCGTCAATGCGCCAGTCGTCAAAAGGGAACTGCTGGACGGTGCCATCGGGCATAAGGCGCATCTCCACCAGCCCTTCTTCCTTCATCTTCCACTGCGCCAGTGTGCCATCAGGCTTCACCGCCCACCACTGCGGCTCACCCTGTGGCGTGGTGCGCCGGAAGGTGAGGGGCATCCCCACCAGGCGGTTGTAGTGCCAGTCGTTGCCGATTAACCAGTCTATGTAGCGGATCACGATGGGGCGGTTGAGCCCCATCTGCTCGCGCAGCAATTCCACCTGCTCCGGCGTGGCAAACTGCCCGAGGATGTGACGGGCCACGTCGCCCGGGGCGGCCTCCGTGACGAGGAAGACTACCACCGAGACGAGAAACATCGTCAGCAGCATGAAGAGCAGACGGCGTAGGATGTATCTGGCCATCTTCACTCTCGCTCAATGATGGGGGGTGGTGAGGCGAGGATGCCCCACCTCACCACCCAGTTGCCGACTTCCGTTGAGGTCCTCTCCTCTTCCCGCTGGCGGAGAGAGGAGGAGGGCTAGAGGTAGGGGGCGGGGGCAGCTACGCCTGCTCCCACACCTCATCCAGCAGGTCGTAGTTGGTGGGGTGCGCCCGCACGCCCTGGAAGCGCTTGTGGCAGACATACCACACATTGGTGAAGAAGGCAATGCCTGCCGCACCGCGCTCCATCTCAATGTCCTCCATCCTGCAGGCGATCTCACGGCGGGCTTCCACATCCAGTGTGCTCTCCGCCTGACGCAGCAGGCTGACGTACTCCTCGTCCACCCAGCGCGTCTCGTTCCAGGGGGCTGGGTTGCCTTGTTCGTCAGCGGTGAAGGCCAGCGCCGGGATCATGATGCCCAGCGGACGGTGCGCCCAGATGGTGATGCCCAGCGGCACCTCGGTCCAGATGTCCCAATACTGTGCTGAGGGCAGGATGTTGAGGTTGATGTTGAAGCCGCCCGCCGCCGCCGTTTCCTTGAGCGACTGAGCCATAGCCGGCTCGGCGCGCGCTTCCTGCGTGGAGAGCTCCACCGTCACCCCGTCGGGATAGCCCGCCTCGGCCAGCAGAGCGCGGGCGCCCTCTGGGTCGTACTCGGGGATGGGCTTCTCGCAGTATTCGGGGTGGATGGGCGCGAAGACCGTATCGTGCCCGAGCACGCCCTCGCCGAACCATGCTAGGTCCAGCATCTTCTGGCGGTCAATGCACTTCTTGAGCGCCTGGCGCACGCGCACGTCGTTGAAGGGCTCCATGTCCACGCGCATACGGATATGGAACGTCTGCGCCGTCTGCGCCGAGTACACGCCAATGTCAGGCAGGTCCTTCACTGCCTGCCACACCTCGGCGGAGGGGTTGAAGATGTTGTCCACCTGGCCGCTCTGCAGCGCTGCGATCTGTGCCGCCTCGTCCTCACCCAGGTCAAGGAAGACCAGCTTGTCCAGATAGGGCAGCGGCTGACCGTCCGCGCCCATGCGCCAGTAGTCATCGCGGCGCACGAACACGGCGCGCTCGGTCTCCACGTACTCCTCCATCTTGAAGGGGCCGGTGCCGATGGGTTGCTTGGTCAGGTCGCCCTCAAAGTTGCGCGGGACAATGGCAGCCGGATAGTGGAAGAGGTGTTCCGGCACGCCGATCTGCGGCGAGCTGAGGTGCAGCTTGACGGTGTAGTCGTCCACCTTCTCCACGTTGTCGGGTGAGAGGTAGCTCATCAGCCCCAACATGGAAGAGCCGATGTCAGGGTCAAGCCACTGCTTGAAATTGAAGACCACGTCGTCGGCGGTGAACTCCTGCCCGTTGTTGAACTTGATGCCCTTGCGCAGGTAGAGCGTCCACTCAGTGACGTCCTCGTTAGCCTCCCAGCGCTCCAGCAGCCACGGCTCGGTGATGTTGTCCCAGTTGGTGCGTGTGAGGTACTCGCACACCTGCCGCCACTGGTTGGCTGCCTCAATCCACGAGAAACGCGCGGGATGGTCCACACGCTGCACGCGGGTGGCGATGGTCATTGTGCCGCCGCGGCGGATAGCAGGCATCGGCCCAGTGGTAATCTCCATAGCCGGCGTTCCTTCCGCTGGCGCTTCGGTGGCAGGGGCACAGCTGGCGAGGAAGGCGTTGGCTGCCGCCAGCGACATGCCCAACAGCGTGGCCGTGCGCAGGAACTCACGCCGTGTGCAGCGGCCCTGACGGTAGAGTTCCTGCAGCTCCGGGATGTAGGGGTGCACAGCGTGCTTCTTCATGGCTTCCTCCTGTGATGGTTTTTGCGCGGCCTTTATGCCGCCTTCTAAATGGTGAAAGGTCCTCCATCCATCCTTGCCATGCGGTTTCTTCGGGTTGTTCCTCGCGACACCTCCTTACTCCTTGTACTGGCTGGCGATCAACTGGCCCGTGCGGCCAGCACTTCCCCAATCACCTTCTCCGCCTCCTGCGGCAACGGCGGAACTTCGTGCTCGGCAAGGATGCAGCGAGCGCGCTCGCTGGCCCGTGCCGCGAGGTCCTTGCCGCCATCCTGCGCCCATGCGTCATAGCGCCGGCGGTCATAGAGCTCAGGCCGCCACTGCGCCCAGCGCCAGTTGTGCAGTGTATGCTCATCGGCCAGAAAACCGCTGCCGGGCACGGCGCGGTGGATGGCCTCACGGGCGAGGGTGCGCTCGCTGACTTCCACCCCGCCCACGATGTAGCGCGCAGCGCGGATAATCTCGTTGGCCAACACCACCATCGCCATAGAGGAGGTGCTGCCGTACTCTATGTAGCCCACATCATGCACGAGGTTGGTGCGCGAGAGCAGCGCCGTCATGATAGAAGTCGCTGCCTCAGCGCCCGCTTGGGCATCCACCACTTTGCTGTCTGTGGCGCCCGCTGCCCCCCATGAAGGCAGGCCATAGTAACGCGCCAGATCGGTGCAGGCGGGCATACCGGTAGCCCACTCCGGACTGCCGTAGCTCACGATGGCCGATTTCATATCCAGCGCGGCGGTGTTCATGCCATACAGGAAGGGGGCGCCACGCCGCACCAGCTGCGTCAACACCAACCCTACTAGACACTCGGCGTTACCCAGCGCCAGTGCGCCGGCCAATGTGATCGGCCCTCCGCCGCCCGTGTTGGGCGAGGGCGGGTAGGCTGCTGGGATGCCCTTCTCAGCGCAGAAGAGCAGTTTGTCCACTGACTCTTCGTTGAACAACAAGGGGGAGATCGGCTCGGCGTAGAGCATGAGGAAGGGGCGCTCGCGCAGAGCGTCCTCGCTGCCTGCCACTGCGCAGGCGATGCGGTAGATATCCTCCATATCGGCACGGTCGCGGGCGGTGTACACGTTGGGCTTCACCGACCCGCGTATCATGGCGATAAAGGCGTGCAAGTAGTGATCGCGGGTGGGCACGTCTGAAGGGGTGGCCATGGACATCACGAAATCAATCTGGTCCATGCCATCGCACAGGTGGGCGATACGGCGTACATCCTCCAGCACGGCGGGGCGTCGCTGGCCTGTCTCTACATCCAGCGTGAAGATGCAGTCCGAACCAGTGCCAAAGAAGACGTTATCAGCCTCCAGCGGCATGGTCAGCTCGCCCAGCCGGTTGTGCATGAGGATGCGCGAGGGCGCCGAAGCGAGGGCATCCATCACCACGTGCTCCGGTATCTTCAGCCGCCCATCCGACTCCCACGCCCCAGCTTCCAGCAGCAGCTGACGCGCTCCTTCGTGCTTCATCACAATGCCCGTGCGGGCTAGAATGTCCAGGCTGGCATAGTGGATGGCCTCCACCTGTTCCTCGGAGAGCATCTGGAGGCGTGGTCGGGACGTCTCAATGGGTTGCGGCATGGTTAACCTGTCTCTTTCATCTGCTGGTTCAAGCCAGCAGCCGACGGGCGGTCTCCACGGCGGTGGCGGCGTCGGGCGCGTAGGCATCCGCACCAATGTCCTTGGCAAAGGCTTCCGTGACCGGCGCACCGCCCACCATCACCTTCACAGTGTCGCGCAGGCCGGCCTCCACTAGCGCCTCAATGGTCGTGCGCATGTTGACCATGGTGGTCGTCAGCAGGGCGCTCATGCCTACGATCTGCGGCTGATGCTGGCGCACAGCAGCGACGAAGTCCGCTGCCTTGACGTTGGTCCCCAGGTCCACGATCTCAAAGCCTGCGCCCTCCATCATCATCTTGACCAGATTCTTGCCAATGTCATGCAGGTCGCCTTCCACCGTGCCAATGACGAGCGTGCCCACGCCGCGCACATCGCTCTTGGAGAGCAGCGGGCGCAGGACATTCATGCCCGCCGTCATGGCACGGGCGGCGATGAGCACTTCCGGCACAAATAGATCGCCGGCCTTGAAGTCACGCCCTACTTCATCCATACCGGCGATGAGGCCGTTCTTGAGGACCTCGTGGGGGGTCATGCCCTCGTCAAGCGCCTGCTGGACGAGGCGTGCGACTTCTTCCTCTTCTCCGACATAGAGCTTCTTGGCGATGGTCTGCAGGATGTCTGCCATTGTCTTGCGGGCCTCCTTAATCGGATAGCATAATGGATTTGCAGGGGACTTCATGTCCCGTGATGCGGTTCGGCAGAGGGGATCGCCGAGCGGGGTCGCCCCACCGCCGTGAATGTCAGTTCGGTGCCCAGATAAACTTCCTCACCCCATCCCGCTGCAACCGGCGCGTGGCGGTCATAGCGCGCGATGTGCACCTCGTACTGCTCGGCGCCTGCCTGCCGCGTCCGTGCTTCCAACAGGGGCAGCACGATCTGCCGGGCGTGGGTTAGTGCCTCTTCCACTGTTTCAAAATCCGCCACGCCTTCGGGAAGATACAGACGGAACAGCCCCCGCGAGTCCAGCGGGCGCAGCTCCACGCGCACCTGCTGGATCACGCTCCCTACTGCTGCTCCAACTGCGCTGGCCACCTCCGCGTGGGGAGGGACGATGACCTTGGTGTGCAGCAGGTGCGCTGTGCGCGGCAGGTAGGCCTCGGCAGGCGCACCGATGGCAATAAGGGGATGGCGCAGCGCCATCTCCACACCCAGCGCCGAGTCGGGGGCTTCGTCCAGTGCCCGCGCCAGCAGGGTTTCCACGCCTGCGGTGGTCATCTCGTGCGGAGGCAGGCCCTCATCGCCCAGTGCCTTGCCGATCAGCGCCACCGCCGCCTGCCGTGAGACCTGCGCCACGACCCGCTCGCAGAGCTCTTGAGGGGCGAGGTTCGCCTGCGCCGCCAGCAGCGTTGCTCCCCAGTAGGCGGCTTCGGCATCCCAACGGTTGAAGCGCCCCAGCACATGCAGCGCATCGGTGGGGGTGAAGGCAGCGCGGGCGATCAGCCAGCGCGCCTCCAGCGCCTCTAGGCGATGGGTCAGCAGCGCCGCAGGCCCCAGCGCTTCGGTCAGCGCCCCCAGCGAGCGCGGCCCCTCTGCCAGTTCCATCAGCAGGCGAGCGTCCTCTGCGGAGAGGTCGCTGTTGGGGCGGCGCAGAGCCATCACAAACTGCCCATCGCCGTGGCGAGGATGGGCAGCCTGCTGGCGCAGCGCTGCCGTCACGGCGGGATACTCACTGGCGAGCAGGCACAGCGGCACCACACGGCGCGGGCCGATCATCAGCCGCCGCTCGGTATCCAGCCGCACCCAGCTATCGCCGCCCAAACCGATGGTATGCACATCCACCGCCTCAACCATGGTGCGCCAACCGCCTACCTGCGCCCCTTCGGAGTTCAGGCGTGGGCGCCCGCCGTGCAGGGCAGCGATGTCGGTAGTTGTGCCGCCCACATCCACCACCCATGCCTCGCCTTGGATGCCTGCGAGGTGTCGCGCTCCCAGCACGCTCGCCGCCGGACCGGAGAGGATGGTCTCAATGGGGCGCTGCATGGCCCATTCGGCGCGCATCAGCGCGCCATCGCCACGCACAACCATCAGCGGTGCGCCGATGCCTAACCCATGCAGGGTGGTCTGCACCGTGGCGATCAGGTCACGCAGCAGCGGGATGAGGCGGGCGTTGAGCGCTGCTGTGGCAGCGCGGCGCACCGCATTCAGGCGTGTGGTCAACTCATGCCCGCAGGTAACAGGGCAGTCGGTCAGCTCGGCGATGAGGGCTTTGGCGCGCCGTTCATGTGAGGGGTTGCGCACGCCGAAATAAGCAGAGACAGCAAAAGCCTCGGCCCGCCCGCGCCGCGCCTTCACGACGGCGCGGAGAGCCTTCTCATCCAGCGGAGCTAGCTCATTGCCTGTCCCATCGTGCCCACCGCGCACGTACACCATGTCTTGGGCGGCCAGTTCATGCTCAAAGCCATATTGGGCCATAAGCGCTGCATCGTAGCCGATGAGGATGAGGCATACCGGACTGCCGCGCCCCTCCACGATGGCGTTGGTGGCCAGCGTGGTAGAGAGGGCTGCCAGCCCAATCTCAGCAGGAGGGAGGGGATGGGCGGCCAACACAGCGGCCACTGCCTGTCCGATGCCAATGGCAAGGTCATGGTGGGTGGTCAGCGCTTTGGCGTGCGCCAGCACCGTGCCGCCCGCATCTACGAGTACGGCGTCGGTGTAAGTTCCCCCCGTGTCAATACCCAGCGTGGCGCTCATCACGAATCCAGCTGCCAGGCAGCGCCCTCTTCGCGGATCACGCGCTCCAGTATGCGCTCCCGCGTCTCGGTGATCTCATCCAGCATGGCCTGCCGTGCCGCCTGTGGGTCGTGGGCACGCAGAGCCTCCACAATGCGGGCGTGGGTAAGGTGCATGGTAGCCCCAGCATGGCGGATGACCATGAAGCGTGCCAGGCGGTCGTGTACGTGGCCCAGCAGTTCTGCCAGCTCGCGGTTGCCGGAAGCCTCAGCGATGAGGGTGTGGAAAGTGCGGTTCTCGTCGGTGTAGCGCTCGTAGGATACGTCATCATCACCGGTATAGCCAGCATGGACGTGCTCCAGACGGGTGAGCTGCTCCTCGGTGATGCGCTCAGCGGCACGCTCCACGCTGGCCACTTCCAGAATCTCGCGCAGCTCCAGCAGGTCGCGCAGCTGCTTGAGTGTGAGGCGAGTGACGAAATAACCGGAACGGGGGCGGATGGTGATCAGCCCTTCTTGGCTGAGCAACTGCAAGGCATCGCGCACGGGGGTGATGCTCGTGCCGTAGAAGTGAGCCAATTCCTCAATGCTCACACGCTCGCCAGGCCTGCGGTGGCCCATGAGGATGGAGCGGCGCAGCTCGCGGTAGATACGGCGCTTTGTGGTATCGTCATCAGATAGCGATCGGATCATGACCGCCTCCGCCGTCCAGGCGCCGCAAGGCGCAGGCCGAATACATTTCCATCCTACCATATAATACACCAGAAGGCAATACCTGATGTATCTGATCGTGCTCTTAAATATCCCTGTGTGGACAAAACCGGCAACATGCCTCTGGGGGCGTTGTGCTCCCCCTGTTTGCTCTTTACGCCGCGCCAATGTGCGCATACAATTCACCCCGTGGGGATGCACTCTGCGGGTGAACGCTCCATCTTGAAGGGAGGCCCTTGTGACGCAAGGTGATGTCTTCGGCCTTGTTCTCTCCTACCTTTATGCGTTTGGCCTGCTCATCGCCGTGGAGGCCCTTGGCAAGCGCTTGCGCTGGCCTCAGCATGTCACGCGCAAGGTGATCCACATCGGCGCGGGGATGTGGGTGTGGGGCATCCTCTATTGCTTTGATCACTGGTATTATGGCATCATTCCCTTTGCCACCTTCATCGTGCTGAATTATATTTTCTACCGCCGTCAGGTCTTTAAGCAGATGGACAGCGCCGAGTCTACGCCCGGCACCGTATACTTTGCTTTCTCCATCACTTTGCTGTTTGCGCTGTTCTGGCGCACGGGCGCGGAAGCGGTGGACGGCGTGCCCATCGCCGCTGCGGCGGTGATGGCCATGACGTGGGGCGATGCGCTGGCGCACCTCATCGGCAAGCGCTGGGGCCGCCGCACCTATATGCTGTTTGGGCACACGCGCTCATGGGAGGGCACAGCAGCGATGGCAGCCTTCAGCCTTGTGGCAGTGTTCCTGACGCTCTGGCTGCTGCCGGGGTCGTCGCTTAGCCCCACGAGCCGTGTGCTCGGCCCAGCCAGTGCAGCGATCATGGCCGCTTTTGTCGCGCTGAGCGCCGCGCTTATGGAGGGCATCTCGCCACTAGGGCTGGATAACCTCACTGTGCCGCTCGTCTCGGCATTGGTGCTGTACGTGCTGTATCGCTTGTAGCCAAGCTCTTGTGGGATGAGCGTGCGGTGGAAACTATGCTGACCAAGATAGAACTGCCCGAGGGTGTCGCAGGGAGCCTCTTCCGTTCGCCCATGCCGGGCACTGAAGACTGGCCTTTAGATGAGGCAGTGAAGGAGATCGCCCGCCACAAGGTGGAGGTTGTGGTATGCTTGGCCCCTCTTCATGAGGTCAGGCGTTATGCCCCACGCTATGCCCGCCACATCCTGGAAGAAGACCTGCCCTGGGAAACATGGAACGACCTCACCATTCCCGATGGCGGCCTGCCCGACGACGAGGAGGAGTTCTTTGACCTGGCGCTGGAGATCGCCGAGGAGCTGCGCTCGGGGACGCGTGTGCTGATCCACTGCTACGCAGGCGAAGGACGTACCGGCATGTTGGCAACCTGCGTGCTCATGGCGCTAGGCCTCCCGCTAGAGCAGGCCGAGGCAGCGGTGCGACAGGCTGGGGCCGGTGCCGAGACGCCCGATCAGCGGAGCCTGCTGAGACGGGCGGCGGCAATGCTTGCCCGCGACGGCGAGTAAGCGTTCGCCTTCTCCCCTCTCCCCTTAACAGCCGGAGTTCGGGAAGTGTTCCGCTAGCAGGCGGGCCAGAGCCAGCCCGCTGTTGATGAGCATCCAATCCCAGGTGGGGGCGTCACCCGGGTAGCGTTGCACCCACCACATATAATCCATCAGGTATTTCAGCGGCTCGCAGTGTGAGTGGGTAGGCCGTATGGTGACAAAAGCGTACTGCGGCGCACGGAAATCCACCACGTGCGCCATTTCGTGCGCCCAGTAGCTGTTCACAATACCCGGGTAGAGCAGGACGTGGGATACCTCCTCCGGCGAGATAAAGACCTGCTTATCGCGACGGCTGGGTACCATCAGCCCTATTTCCAGCTGGCCATCTATGGTGATGGTTAGGGGGCGGTTAGCACCTCCATAGGTGGCCTCCAAGATGATGGCCGCCTCTAAGTCACTGAACAGGTGGCCAGAACGGTAGGGAGTCAGCAGCGCGAAGCGCACCTCTTCGGGATCGGGTGGATCAGCGGAGCGTTGCGCCTCGTCCTCCACAAAGGCGGCGAGGCTGGCCTCATCTACCACCACATGCCCCTCGGCGATGGCTTCCAGCAAACGCTCACGGCGAATGTCCACTGTGCCCGAATCGGGCAGATGGGCGAAAGGCGGGATGCTAGGTTGCCAGGCGGCGACACGCTCCAACAACTCCTCGTCCCATGTCACCAGCTGCATGTCGCCGCCGAAGGACTGCGCCGTGGCTTGGTAGTCAGCCATATAGCGGCGCAGATGGGCCGCACCTTTGCTGTAGAAGTCCTCAAGGAGCGCGATGATGGGATCAGGCAATATCTGCCCCCAGCGCCGATAGTAGGAAAAACCGTAGTGATAGAACTGTTCCCCGTTTGATCCTTCCTCCACCCACACGCCCGGGTGGTCGCGCACGTTGAGATGATAACCAGTGTGCGCCTCTATCACGTCGCCGCTGGCCTCATCCAGCCAGCCGATCGCCCGTTCGGCACCGCTCTGCACATCCACCGTCAGGTAGCCCACGCGCTTGACCAGCTCGCCCTCGTATTCCTCTAGCGCCGTTAGCTGCGCATTGCCAATCTCGTGAGCTGTGCCGCTGCGCAGGGCCTCTATCACGCGCAGATCGGTGTCACGGAAGGCAGCATCCTCGCCAGCCATGAAGCGCCCCCAACGCGCCACCAGATCGCGTGCCAGCAAGGCCTGCTCCTCGCGGCTCAGCGTGCCGATGCGCGCCCGCAGGGCGGCGTAATCCAGCGGTGCGGGGTCAAAAGCGGGGATGATCGCCTGCGCCGTCTCGCCCATCTGCACACGCAGGACGATCAAGCGGACGGCAGCGCGCTCCACAACCTCGTGGGCGAGGACGAAGGGCGATCCCTCAAAGAGGAGAGTGCGCTTGCCGTAGGCGATGCGGTCCAGACGTTCAGAGTTGAGCAAGCTGGCGGGCAGGCGCAGGTTCGCCACTCCAGAAGGTAGGAAATGGTCACGCAGCCAAGGCCAATCGTCCAGATGTAGGGTGCGCCCCGCCCAGCGGTCCATCCCCGCCTGGAAATCAGCCAGCCCCGAGGCGTACACGATCAGGTAGGTGCCGGGGGCTACCTGCTCAAAGGCAAAGCGCCCCTGCGCATCGGTAGTGGTTGCTGGGGCAATAAGGGCACAGGCGGCGGGTGCGGTTGGTGTCCCTTCGGTGAGGCGGCATAGCGCTATCCCGCGCCCCGCAACAGGCGAGGCATCACTGGTGGGGACCAGCGTACCCTTCACCGTGCCCAACAGGGGTGTTGCAGAGGGCGGCACGCTCGCCTCGGTGTGGCAACTTGCTGCGATCAGCGCAACGAACAAGAGGCAGGCTGCCCAGCGGCGTGCAAAGCGTGTGAGGCTCGTGTTGCGGTGTGCGGTCATGATGAAGCAAACCCCTCGCGATGCCTGGGGAGGCAAACCCCGGTGGGACGCAGCTCACGCCGGTGGGCTTTCCACCAGTGCCCCATCGGTAGCCGGGGATTGTCCTTCTGTAAGTCTGCTCAATGCGCAGCGCAGCGACCTCCATCCACTGTGTGTGTGGTATGGTGACTGTTTGCCAGCCAAAGCGTCCCCACGGCGTGACGGTCATGGCCTGATTGTCTATCCACATCACAAAGCCTAGCGGTCCCCGCGGCGGTGTGTCGCACGCCAGCACTGTTTCCCCGTCCACCGCGAAGCGCGCATGCCGTGTGCCCCATTCCAGTGTGTAGAGGTGCCAATCGGTCATTGCTGCCCCTATGAGCGCCTCGCTGACATGTATGGCGCGCTGCGCCAGCGGCCACAGGGCGCGGTAGAGAGGGCGGATGTTCATGAGCGGTACGGCTAGCGGAACTGTCGGTGCCAGCAGGAAGAAAGGCAGACGTGCGGCATCAATGGTGGCGGCCTTCCAGCCATGGCCGGGCACATCGCAGGCCAGCTGCATATCTGAATGCGGCGAGGCATAGAAGAACCAGATGGCGCGCGGCAGGGCTGGCAGACGGGCGCCGGTCATGAGGAAGGGGTCGTTCCAGAAGCCAAAGCCTGCCGTCCCCCCAATCTCACCCGCTGAGTGTGAGAAGCGCGCCCGCACGGTGAGGGTGAGCGGCGGCTTCCAGCGGAAATTGCGCCGCCGCAGGCCTTGATAATCGTCCACCTGAGCGTTGGTGTAGCGTCCGGCCTCCAGCGGCTCATTGATGAAGCGCCAGCACCCTGCGCGGGCCTCAAGACGGCTACCCGCCAGCACGTAGCGTTGCCATGGTGGGCTGGGTTCGGTGGAACAATCCACTTCTACGATCATCACAATATTGTGCTCTTGCTCTCCGCTTGATTCAACCGCAAAGCATGCCAGGGGCGCAATTGAAAAAAGTTTCCCCGCTTTGTGTGCTCTGTGCCCCTTGCCGATGAACCTTCTCCAGCGCACAGGGAGAACAGCCAACACCAAGAGCATGGGACAGTTTGATGTTATACTGGAATCTGAGCATGACCATCTATGAGAGGAGGGCCGGTGATCCATGTCCCGCCTTGACGAGCGCCTTTCACGCATAGAGCGGCGTCTGGATGAGATTCATGCACTGCTTAGCCAGCTCCTCAAACTCTACAGTGAGGCTCCTGAGCCTTCCACCGAAGAAGCGCCAGCGCCGTCCCTTGCCCCTCCAGCAGAGGTAGTAGAGGCCATCGCTGAGGTGGTGGAGCTGGAGGACCCACTGGACATTCAGTATGATCTGACCCTTCACTGGGCCGAGCAAGGCCGCATCACCGACCTCAGCCACTTTGACCTCTCGGGACGCAACCTGCGCGGTGTGGACCTCAAAGATGCCCGTTTAGAGCAGGCCAACCTCTCCCGCGCCGATCTCACTGGTGCGCGGCTGCAGCGAGCCAACCTCAGTGGCGCTGACCTCAGCCGCGCCCGTTTGGACCGCGCCGACCTTTCCCGCGCCACGCTAACACAGGCCGATCTGACCTTTGCCTTCCTTACCTACGCCAAGTTAGAGGGCGCCAGCCTGCGCTATGCCCTTCTGACGCGGGCTAATCTGGTGGGGGCCAACCTCAGCGGCGCCGATCTAGGTGGGGCGCAGCTTAACCGCGCCAACCTGATGCGCGCTAACCTCAAGGATGCACAGGTGCACCGCCGCCAGCTGGCCAGCGCCAGCGCGCTGGATGGCGCCACCATGCCCGATGGCCGCCTCTATGATGGCGATCCCGAACCGTACAAGGTCTAAGTGGCAAGTGGCTAAAGGCCGAGCGCTAAGGATACGGCACCACCAGATCGCTCGTGTCCTCAATAGCCAGTGCCATGATCGCCTCACCCTCGTAGCGTATCACACCGTGCTGCCAGCCGATGACGAAGCCCTCATAAGCACTGCGCAACAGGCCGTCATCCTCGCCCAACGGCCTGCCGAAGATATCCACCATCTGCGCCAGCGGCTGCCCCTTCTGCACGGCTTCGCCGGGGCGCACGAGCGGCAAGGCGATTCCGGCGTGTGGTGCATAGGGATGCTGATGGCGGCGTACTGCATAGGGCGGCTTGATGACAGGGATGCCTTCAATGGGTTCGGGGGCGTCATCCAGCATCCCCGCCCAGCGCAAGGCGTTACGCAGCCCGGCCAGACAGGCCTCCACAACGCCTGCGTCTATGTGCATCCATGACCCTAACTCAACAGTGGCCGCCGGCACGCCGAGGCCGTTGAGCACGGCTCCGCTCACCGAGCGGTGCAGCGCCTTGCTGACGTAAGAATCGGCCACAAACTCGTTGATCACCGTGAAGCCAAAGGCCTCCAACAAGCTGCCGAGGTGTTCGTGGAGCGCCTGCGCCGCGGCACGGGTGCGCAGCCCGCCGCGCCCTCGCGTGTAGAAGATGGGGTCGCGCAGGACCATAGGCAGGGAGCCGATCTGCGCTGTGTGCAGGTCCAGCAGGGCGATGGGTTCGGTGGCAGCGATGGCCTCGTAGAAGCGCCGATAAGCCGTCTCCAGAGCAGGGGGCGGCCCTTCGTCCTCCTTTTTCTCCGCTGGGTGTTCGGCGGTGCGGCGCGGTTCCGGAAAGAGGCGGTTGGGGTCGCCGTTGAGGTAGTAAGGGCTGCGCTCCTTGGTACGCAGGCCTGCTGGGTTGAGGGTAGGAACGACGATGAGTGTGCCGCGCAGGCGCGCCACCAGATCGGGCGTGGCGAGGCGCTGGGCAGCGATAAGGCCGCTGTGTTCCCCGCCGTGAATGCTGGCCGTGACCCAAAAGGTTGGCCCATCGGCGCGCCCCTGGGCGATGATGATGGGAAAACGATCGCAGTCGCCGGTGGGGAGCTCCACTGCGTCAAACCAACCGGTGACGATCTCCCCCCGCTTGGCATGTGCGGTGCCAATGCTCGGTGCCGTCATGGGGTTCCCTCTTTATCCTTTCTGCCAGCGGCTCCATGCGCCGATGTGATCGGCGGCGAGCAGGATCAAGAGCAGCAGTTGGCGCATTCCTGTTGCCAGTGGTGCGATATCAATGTACTCCTCAACGGTGTGGGCGTTGCCGCCTGTGGTGAGGCCGATGCAAACGGCGGGGATGCCCGCCGCCAGCAGGGCGTTGGCGTCCGTTGAGCCGATCTCCGGCTGCGAGGGGGTGTAGTCCAAGAAGTCCAGCACTGCCCGCGCTGCCTGCACCAGCGGGTGATCGGCAGGGATGGCTGCACTAGGGCGGTCCCCCACAAGTTCAGTAGAGACGGAGAGGTCAGGGGCGGCCTCAAAGCGGGCGATCACAGCGCGCACGTCGGCCTCTAGGCGCTCCAATAGGGTTGTCTCCACTGCCCGCAGGTCCAGCGAGAGGCTGGCGTGTGCCGCCCGCGTGTTGACGGAAGTGCCGCCCTCTATAAGGCCGATGTTAAGCGTGGCCTGTCGCTCTGGCGGCAGATGTATCTCCTCCACCAGTGCCGCCCCCAGACGCAGCAGGTGGTGGATGGCGCTCGGGCGCTCAGCGTGCAGCCAGCTATGCCCGCCCGGGCCGCGTACCGTCACACGTAGACGGCGCACGCCCAGCCCGGCATGGTAGACGCGCCCCAACCCAATCCCCTCCAGCACGATGCCCATGCCCAGCCGCTCCCCTAACCACTGGCAGATGTGGCGCATGCCGCGCAGATCGCCCAGACCTTCCTCGCCCACCGTTGCCACCCACCAGATGTCGGTTGGTGGACGCAGGCCGGCCTGTTCCAGGGCCTGCGCAGCGTGGATGAGGGCAGCCAACCCGAGGCTGTTGTCACCCAAGCCGGGCGCCGTAATGCGTCCCGCCTGCTCGTCCACGCGGGGGGTTAAGTCGGTCTCGGCGGGGAAAACGGTATCCAGATGGGCGCTCACCAGCAGTGCTGGGAGGCGCTCGGCGGCGCGGCCGGGCGTGCGGGCATACACGTTGCCGACCTCGTCCTCGGCCACATCGGCCAATCCCAGCGCGGCGAAGCGCGCCCGCATAGCCTGCGCGCGAGCTGTTTCGCTGAAGGAGGGAGCAGGGATGGCCTGCAGCGCCAGCGCGTCGCGCAGTAGGTCCTGCTCGTGGTCACAGGCAGCCAACACCCGTGCCACGTCCCTGCGTACTGCCAGCGCGCGGATGAGGTTGCGCATCGGGTCACCGTCCTGTGGTCAAGTGCCCTGATTGTAAACCGAAAGGGTGCGCCTGCTCAAGCCGTATGGGCAAAAGATGAGCGAGCTGGGTGTGAAAGACCTTCGTCAACCCGTGATCTCCTGGGGAGATATGGTAGAATCTGCACCAATTATGTTGTGCGGAACCGAGGCGAGGATTGGCACGTGAGCGGTTTGTCGTTTGATCCCCAGAACATGCCCAAAGTGCTGCAGCTGTATCTAGAGATCAGCCAGTACCCCATTTTGGCGCGGCGCATTCGCCAGCGCATGCGTGAGGAGCTCTTCGCCCGAGGGGTGGTGAACAAACAGGTCTTTGAGCAGGAGGTACGTGACAAGGCCATCCGCTCGCAGGAGCGCGAGGGACTGATCAACCCCTTTGAGCAGGAACCGACGGATGTCTGGCAGGAGCGCCTGAACCAGATCCGCGATCACCTGACTGATTTCTACTTCGCCTACAACCTGCCTCACGACCTGTTCAAGCAGATTGTGCAGGAAGTGCTCTCCGAGCGCATGCCCAATCAGGAAGTAGTGCTGACTTTCAACCCTGAGCTGGCCCCTTGGGACCTGCTCTTTACACAGGGGCACATTTACGAATCGTACCCGCCGGAGAAGCGCGCCCAGATTGAGCACCACCTGCGCGAGATCATCGTGGTGCTCATCAAAGCCATGATCTCCGATCAGCTGGCCTTTGTGCGTGTGGCGCGGCAGTACTTCACCGTCAAGGATTTGGACAACATCCGCCGCCACCGCATTGGGCGCGGCAAGATCGGCGGTAAGGCCGCCGGTATGCTGTTGGCCTACAAGGTGCTGCAGCGGCATGGCGCCGAGCGCGGGCTGGACATTGAGCAGTACGTCACCCTACCCGAATCGTGGTACCTTGGCTCGGACGTGTTCTACGATTTCCATGCCAACAACAACCTCTTTCGCTACATGAACCAGAAGTACAAGCGCCCCGAGCAGATGGTGGCGGATTACCCCGCTAGCTACAACGCTTATATGAACAGCCAGCTGCCGGAGGACATCGTTCACGAGCTTTCCGAGCTGCTGCACACGGTGGGTCAGGCTCCGCTGATCGTGCGTTCTTCCAGTTTGCTGGAAGACAACTTTGATACGTCGTTCGCGGGCAAGTACGATAGCTTCTTCCTGCCCAATCAGGGCACGCATGAAGAGAAACTGCGCGAGCTGACGCGGGCCATCATCAAGATTTACGCCAGCGTGATCCGCCCCGAGGCGCTCATCTACCGCGAGAGGCGCGGGCTGACCGACTATGATGAGCGCATGGCGATCCTCATCCAAAAGGTGGAAGGTCGGCGCCACGGGCGCTATTTCTTCCCCGATTTTGCTGGTGTGGGCTTCAGCTTCAACCCTTACCGCTGGAGTCCGCGCATCCGCCGCGAGGATGGCCTGCTGCGTATGGTGGTGGGGCTGGGGACGCGCGCTGTGGAGCGCGTGGGGAGCGATTATCCCCGCATGGTGGCGCTCAGCCACCCGCAGCTGCGCCCAGAACTGGGTGCAACGATGCTGCGTCACTACTCCCAGCACCAGATGGACGTGATCGATCTGGAGGACAACGCTTTCAAGACGCTCAATGTCAGCGAGGTGCTGGGCGCCGATCACCCTGCCCTGAGTGCCATCGTCTCATTGGAGAGTGAGGGTCTCGTTAGGCCGCTGGTGGGGCGATCTCCCACCCTTGACCCACAGCAGATGGTGGTCACTTTTGACAACCTGCTGGGGCAGGAGTCGTTCGTCCATCTCATACGCGAGATGCTGGACATCTTGGAAGAAGCTTACGAGCGTCCGGTGGATATAGAGTTTGCCGGTGAGGTGGTTGCGACCTACCCCAAGCCGCAGGCACGCATCGCCTTGCTGCAGTGCCGCCCTCTCAGCCATCGCTATCCGGAACGTGTAGCTGAGATTCCGCCCCACATCCCGCCGGAGGACATCCTGTTTACGGCCAACCAGCAGGTGCCCTCGGGCTGCGTGGACGGCATTCGCTACATCGTCTATGTGGACCCGCAGGCTTACGCCGGCATCGCTGAGCCGCACGCGCGCATGGAGATTGGGCAGGTGATAGGACGTCTCAACCATGTGCTGGAAGGCGAGCGCTTCATCCTGATGGGGCCGGGGCGCTGGGGCACTTCCAACCTGCAGTTGGGCGTCAAAGTGTCCTATGTGGACATTTACAACACAAAGATGCTGATAGAAATCGCCCAGCGGGATGGCAGCGGGTCGCCGGAGGTTTCCTATGGCACGCACTTCTTCCAAGACTTGGTGGAGGCCAACATTTACCCCTTGCCGCTCTTCCCCCATGACCCCGACGTGATCTACCGCGAGGAGTTCTTCCGCAGCGCCCCCAATCTGCTCTCCGAGCTACTGCCCGCCGACAGCCGCTTTGCTCCCTACGTCAAGGTGATTGATGTGCCAGCCCTCTGCGGCGGGCGCACGCTCTCTATCATCATGGATGGCGAGCGGGAGCGCGCCGTGGCCTTCTTCACCGAGCGGGGGTACTGTGGCTGAGAGACACCTTTCTGGGGGGCAAGAGCAAGCGACGATCTCCCGTCGGGCAGCCCTGCGATCCTTTGGCCTGATAGGGCTGGGGGCGGCGCTCGCCCCTTTGGCAGGTGAGCTGCCGCACGCCCGTCGGCAGCTTGTCCTGCCTGAGCGTTGGAACGGCGAGCCGCTGGGGCGCATCGCACAGGAGTACCAGCCTGCTCGCGCTGAACCCAGCACCGCATCGGCCATCGTCGCGGAGCTGCGGCGCGACGACGTGGTGCGCGTGCGGCGCGTGGTGCGAGGGGAGCGCGTTTTCCTCAACAACGACCTATGGCTGGAGACGGCCTACGGCTACCTCTACGCCTCGTTTGTGCAGCCTATGCGCTTCCACCTACCCACCCAGCCTGTGGCAGACCTCGGCGAAGGGCGTTGGGCCGAGGTGATCGTGCCTTACTCGGAAGCCTTTGCCCGTCCCAACCCCTTCGCACAGGATGAGGAGAACATGCGCGGACGCGTGCATTACGGCTGCGTCTTCCGTGTGACGAAACTGGTGGAGGGAGCGGATGGCAGGTTGTGGTACCGCGTGCGCGAGCTCTATCAGACCATTTACCTGCCCGCCACGCACCTGCGCCTTATCCCTGATGAGGACTTGACGCCCCTCTCACCTGATGTGCCGCCGGAGGCCAAACACATTGAAGTCAACCTAAGCGAGCAGACGATCACCGCCTACGAGTACGATCAGCCGGTGTACGCCTGCTACATTTCCAGCGGCGTGAAGGACTACGAGACGCCCAAAGGCACGCACTACATCTGGGATAAGCGCATCAGCGAGCGCATGGTGGCTGACACCGCTTCGGACGATCCGGATTTCTACAACCTGCCTGGCGTGCCCTTCGTGTGCTACTTTACGGATAACTGGGTGGCGCTGCATGGCACGTACTGGCATAACGACTACGGCAGGCCGCGCAGCCACGGTTGTGTCAACCTGACACCGCAGGCGGCCCGTTGGTTTTGGCGCTGGACGACCCCTCAAGGTAACCTCAATGAGCATTACACCCGCGTCACCAATCGCTATGATGGTACGCGGGTGGTGGTGCGGTGATACGGGAGAAAGGCCAGGGGTGGGGGCTTGCAGACGAAACAGGTGCGCGTGATGAGAGAGATGCTCCAACGCTACCGCATCATCTTTCCTTCCGAACACGGTTCGTGGTCGCTGACGTTGACGCCATTCCTCATCGGCGCGGGGGTAGGGGTAGTGGCAGGGGCAGGCGCCTATGCTGCCGCGGCGACCACGCTGGCCTTTGTAGCCGTCATGACGCTCTTCCTTGCCCGTCAGCCCATCAGCTTGTGGGTGCGCGTGATGCGCGGCAAGGGTCGCCGGACCGATCTTGGCGCGGCGCAGTTCTGGAGCCTGTTGCTAGGTGGCCTTGCCGGGCTGGCCGGGGGTGGCCTGCTGACGTTGGGCCGCTGGCCAGTGCTGTGGTTAGCGTTGCCCGCTGTTGGTGTGCTGGCGCTCACACTGGCACTCACCGCCGCGCTTGGACCGCGCACGCTGGCCGTGGAGCTGATCGGCGTGATCGGGCTGGCGCTGGCCGCACCGGCGGCCTACGTCAGCGTGACCGGCCATCTGGATACTACGGCGTGGCTGGCGTGGGGCCTCTGCGCCCTGCACAGTGTGATCAGCGTGCTCTACGTGCGCCTGCGTATTGACGAGCGTCACGGGCGCGCCTCAGCGAGGGAGACATGGGCGGTAATCGCTGCCCACGCGCTGAGCCTGCTGGCGGTCATCGCCGCGGCGGGGATGCGCTGGTTGCCGCCGTTGGTGGCCCTGCCTATGGGGTTGCTGTTGGTGCGTGCCCTTTACGTCGCTCACCGCAGGCCGCAGATAGGCGACGTGCGGCGCTTCGGCTTCGCCGAGATGGGCGTGGCGCTCTCTTTTGCGCTACTGGTGGTGTTGGCCTTCCTGCTGGGAAGGTAGAAGGGGTAGGGCCAGTGTAAAGTGGCTGCCCTTGTTAGGGCCTGCGCTGGCCGCCCAGATGCGCCCTCTATGTCGTTCCACAATTGCCCGTGCGATGGTGAGGCCCAGCCCCAGCCCGCCATAGCGCCGCGTAAGCGGATCTCCCACTTGGTAGAAGGCTTCAAAAATGCGCTCCAACTCTTCGGGGGGGATGCCGATGCCGTTGTCGCGCACGGTGATCCATGCCTCATCGCCGCTGCGCTCGGCGGAGAGGGAGATCGTCCCTCCTTCTGGCGTGAACTTAACGGCGTTGTGCAGCACGTTGGTCAAGGCGAGGAGCAAGGGGGCACGGTCGGCGCGGATGTAGCAGGGCGAGGGCGGCTCCCGCATTTCCAGATGCTGACCTTTGGCTTGCGCCAAGGGAAGAGTTTCGCGGTAGGCCTCACTTAGCAGGTCGCTGAGTGGCAGCGGCTGAAACTCCAGCTCAGCATCGTCCATCACCACATAGCGCAGGTTGGTCATGCTCTCAATGAGGTTGCTTAACTGGAGGGCGCTGTTGAGGACGGTCTCGGCGTGCTCACTGATCTCCCCCTGTGCCTCCTCCCGAAGGAACGTTGCGTAGCCAAGGATCACGCTGAGCGGTGTGCGCAGCTCATGCGAGGCGATAGCGATGAAATCCGTCTTGAGTTTGTGCAGCTGTTTGAGGTCTTCGTAGGCCTTTTCTAGAGAACGCACCAGCTGCGCATTGCGGATCGCCGCTGCCGCCTGCATGGCAAGGAGGGTCATGTAGCGCACGTCGTCGTTGCCGAACTGCCCCCTGCGTTTGTTGATCACCTCTAGCACGCCCACCGCCTGATCGCGGATGACCATAGGCACGCCGAGGATGGAGCGCGTGTGGAAATCAATCAGGCGATCCACACGCTGAAAGTGGCGCGGGTGTTGGGACACATCGGGGATGATGCAGGGCTGCCGGCGCATGAGTACCGCTCCGGCGATGCTGTGTTCCAGAGGCACGGTGAGGCCGATCAGTCCCTGTGCGTCAGTCCCTGAGGCGGCAGCAAAACGCAGTTCGTCGCTGCCTTCCTCCACCAGCAGGATGGAGGCCGCTTCAGCGTCGGTGATCTCGGTCGCTGCCTGCATGATGTAGTTGAGAAGCGGCGGCAAGTCCAGAGTGGAAGCCAGCATCGCGCTGATCTCAACCAGGCGGTTCAAGGCGTTGAGATCAGCCCTCAACGTTTCCACATGGGTGGGGGCGGATGACTTGGGCATGGCAGCGCTCCGTTGAGCTGGAGAGCCTTCGTTGCTGGGGAACTGTACACCAGAGTTGGGCAGGGTGCAACGGGGCATGTCGGTTTCATGGGGGCTTTGCGCGTTGCCTGTAAGGCGCGCTGGTGTTGTAGAATATGGGCTGCCTTCGCACGGCGCTGCCCGATTTCCGACCGCGACCTGCATCAAGGAGATTCGCCATGCCCCGCACTAAGTCCTTGTCCGAGGCCTTCGTCCTGCCGCAGGCCGGCCCGGCCCTCACGGTAGCCCTTGTGGTGACCAACATGATCTTCAACATTGTGGCTAACGCCAGCTTCAAAGTCTCGGCGACGAGCACCAGCTGGCGCGGCTTTCTCTTCTGGCAGGTGGTGGGCAATCTGGCTGGGCTGGTCACTGTGCTGACGCTCACCGCGCTACTGCGCTACATCCCGCTGCACGTGGCTTTCCCCGTCACCACGGCGTTGGCGATCTTCGGAGTGTGCAGGTGGTGGCAGCCTCACTGCTCTTCCATGAGACGATCCCACCGGCCCGTTGGCTGGGAACGATCCTGATGGTAGTGGGTATCGCGCTGATGGGCGGGCGGTGAGCCATGCGCACCCTCATCCGCGCTTTTGACGCCTTCCTGCGCCGTCGCTACGGCGTGTTTGAGTTCAGCAACGATGCCGATTGCTTGTTGCGCTTGCAGTTCGGACGCGCTCCGCATCTTCTTCCTCTACCTGATGGTGACATCCCCGCCGGTGCGCCCGTGTTGTTGCTGCACCTGTGGAACGAGCATGTGCCTCCCCTTCCACCGCAGGGACCAGATGTTGCGTGGGCAGCACGCACCTACCGCCTTTTTATGTGTTCCTTGCAGGCAGTAGCCAATCTGCTGGATAGCGATCCGCGCTACGCTGAGGTACAAGCGATAGGTGGGGTGACAGTGCTCATCCCCTTGCCCGGCGAGACCTCCAGCGGCGGCTTTGTACGGCGGCTGGGCTTCATCACGCTGCCCTATGCCGGAGCATTGGGCCGCTTTGGCGAGTTTTGGGAGAACTTTTACACGTGGTGGATTATGTGGGCCTACAACATGCCCAGCCTGCGCGACAAGAATCTATTGCGCCTGCGGCGGCATGAGATGTGGATGTCGCGGGGGGAGTTCTTACGGCGGTTTGGGAGGAGGTGAAGGGCGAGGCAGCTTTATTGTTATGCAATTGTACGCTGCAGACTTGCCGTAACATGCTATGATGGGCACAGTAAACGCTGCCCTTGGGGTGAGGAGCACCATTGATCGGCAAGGCCAGCCAAAGGATGCTGCGACGCATTGGCGATTTGGAAAGGCGTGCGTGGCAAGGCGACGAGGGTGCTGTGCCGCGCTTGATGCGCCTACTGCGCCATCGCCACGCAGCGGTGCGCAAGAACGCTGCCTTCTCCCTCGGAAAAATTGGCGACCGACGCGCCCTGCCTGCCCTTCTGATGGCGCTCGCCGACCCTGAGGTTGAAGTGCGCCGCGCTGCCGTTCAGTCCCTTGGCTGGCTGCGCTGTGAGGAGGCCGTTCCGGCCCTCCATGCTGCCCTCCTGCAGGAGGATGATGAGACGCGAGTGGGGATCGTCATGGCGCTGGGCTGGATCAAGAGCCCTGCCGCCCTGCCCGCCCTGCTGGAAGCCCTCCATGATCCCCATCAGTTGGTGCGCCAGACCGCTGTTGGCGTGCTGGCCGACCTGCATGAGATCTCCCTGCCGCCCTTGCTGGCCAATTTGCACGGTGCGGACCGCGAGCGCCGGCGGGCGGCGGCCCGCGTGTTGATCCGCATCGGACGCCCGGCCCTGCCCTCCCTGTTGAATGCGCTCGCCAGCACAGATGGTGATGTGCGGCAGGTGGCCAGCCGCGCCCTTGTGGAGATCGGTGAGGCGGCCATCCCCGCCCTGCTGGATGTGCTCATCGGCGGGGGCGCTGAGCCACTGCGCATGGCAGCGCGCAACGTGCTGGCGGAGATCGGCGAGACGGCTGTTCCCGCCTTGTTAAACGCGCTGCGCAGCCCCGAAACAAGCGAACAAGCCCGCGAGGATGTGGGCTGGGCGCTTTCGGCTATCGGTGGGGAGACGGTGGTCTTATCCCTGTTGCGAGTGGTGCAAGAGGAAAGTGTTGCCGAGCGCAGCGCTGCTCTGGAACCGTTGGGCCGCATCGGTGCGATGGCTGTTCCCGCCTTGCTGACCATGCTTGAGCAGGCGGATGGGGCAGGCCGTGCGCGGCTGGCGGAGGCGCTGGCCCACCTTGGCGAGGCCGCCGTGCCCGGCCTGCTGGAGGCGTTGGACAGTGAGGTGCGTGCCGTGCGCGTCAATGCCGCTTGGGGATTGGGCGTGGTGGGCAATCGCTCCGCCATGCTGGGTTTGCTGCGCATCCTACGCCACCCTGACTGGCTGACGCGCTGGGCGGCGGCGCGCGCGCTGGGCATGCTCGGCTACAGCGAGGCCATTCCGGGCCTGTTGCGCTTGCTCAACGATGAGGATGCAGGCGTCCGCGCTGAGGCAGCGACAGCGTTGGCGGCTCTGGGAGAGGAGGGCCTCAGCGAGCTGCTACGGGCGCTGCAGAGCGATGATCCCCCAGTAGCATGGGCCGCCGCAAGCGCCTTGAGCAACCTTCCCCTGGAAGCCCAGCAGACGCTTGCCAGCATCTGTGCCGCCGATCCTCCCCTGCATGTGGCACTGAGGCATACCTTCCAACGTATCTACCAGATGCACGGCGTGCCGATGCCTGCCTTCCTGCGCGCAGAAGGCACTCCCCCGCCCGTTGCCGATGCGGAAGCGCTCCCTTATACCAGCACAGGTACCCTGTGAGGGTCAGGCGGGTTTGAGGCGCGCAGGGCGCGGTGAAAAGGCGGCATCAGGGCGCCGGCGTGGAGAAAGGTTGACCTCCTTCCAGTAGCCTCAAAGGCCGTTCTATGCCATGATTATAGGCATGGGAGGGAGAGCCGTACGCCGATACATCCTGCAGGCGGTTGATCTGGCCCGCATTGGACAGCGCGAAGAGGCGCTGCGCCTCCTGCGCACCATCGTGCGGCATGATCCCGGCCAGATCGTGGCGTGGAAATGGCTGAGTTATCTTTCCCCTGACCCGCGTGAGGCGCTGGCCGCGGCGCGGCAGGTGTTGCGCCTGAACCCCTCCGATGAGTGGGCACAACAATCCCTGCCGGCGCTGATAGAGAAGGCGCGGCGGGCACAGGCTGTGCGCGCCGCACCGCGCCGCAGGCGGTCTTTTGCCCTGCCCGTCGCGCTGATGCTCATCCTGTTGCTGATCTGGGCTGGCGTGGCGGGTCTGTGGGCAATGGGGCGCCCCTCATCCGCCGCGGTACCTGCCTCCAGTGCTGTGGCGACGTACTCCTCGGCGTTGTCTGCCCTCCTCACCTCTGAGGCTCCCTTAGAGCCTGCCGATGAGGGTGCCCAGCGTGTGGTGACGACCATTACCATTAAGACGTACCGCTTTGAGGCGGGCAGCCTGCCTGCCATGATGCAGGCGCTCTATACGTTGGGACCGAAGCTAGAAACGGGTTCGGATCCGGCCATCGCCGCCACTTCTTACTCTATGGAGGTGGATTGGGAAGCAGCGGAAGCACCGCATGAGTGCCGCTTGGATAGGGCCACCGTGCGCCTCAACATCACCTACACCTATCCGCAGTGGATACCGACGGGCTCGCCCCAGCCGGCACTCTATGAGGAATGGGAACGCTTCCTGACCTATGTGGTGGCCCATGAGGAGCATCACGGTGCGATTGCGCTGGAATGCGCCTACGAATTGGCTGATCAGACGGAGGCGTTAGGAGCTTTCAGCACCTGCGCCGACCTGCAAAGTGCCATCAATGACCTCATAAAGAGCGCTTACGCAGCCTGCGAGGTGCGTCAGGATGCTTTTGATGAGGCTGAAGGGAAGGTGAGCTTCCCGCTCCCCCGCTGAGCGGGCGGAAGGCAGCTAGCCGTCGTCCGTTGCTTATGGGCTGAGGGCAAGCTGTTAGTAGGATGTAAAGGCCATTGCCGCCTCCTGCGCTGACGGTACAATGGGATCAAATTCAACCGCTACCTACTGACATATCATGAGGGGACGGGCATAGGATGAACCAGCTTGGTGGTGGGGAAGTACAGCGCATGACGTGGCTGGTGATTGAAGATGACCACGCCATCCGTGATGTGATTGGCACCATGTGCGAGCTGTGGGGTTTTGATGCGGTGATGCTGAAAGATGGCTTTCAAGCCAGCGAGTACCTGCAGAATGAGGCACCCACTCCCCAGCCGGACATTGCGCTGATTGATATCCGTATGCCCGGCCCATGGGGACATGAGATCGGAGCCAAGATCCGGGCGCACCCCCGCCTGCACAACATTGGCATTATTCTCATGACGGCCTACACGTTGCCAGAGGGTGATGCCGAACAGTACATGAACCTCTCCGGCGCTGACATGCTCCTCTACAAACCCCTGCCGCCAATGGATGAACTGCTGAAGCTGGTGCAGCAAATCGTGGAGCGGCGGCGGGCGTTGGCCGGGCAATGAGCACACTGGCGACTAACCTACGGGGGAGCACAATGGACCCCTTCGCCCGCCTGCATCAGTTGTGGACTGGGCGGCAGGCCCGGCATCCCCCTCCCATCCGCTACCGCGTTTTTCTTCCCTACATCTACCTCACAAGTGCCACACTGGCGCTGATCGGGGGTTTCGTGGCCCTGCGCCCGTTGGTTCCTCTTGCTGCTCTACAGGGGGAGGCCGGGCTGACACTCGTCTTGGCGCTGGCACTGACCCTGCAGGTGGGGGGTGGGCTGATCATCTCCCTGCGCGTCATCCGGCCCCTGCTGGACCTTGTGGAAGCAGATCGCGCCCGCCTGATGACTATCCTGAGCAGCATTAGCGATGGCGTGGTGCTGCGCGACTCACACGGTGATGTGATTCTGGCCAATCCCGCCGCCGTGCGCCTGCTCAGCACGAAGCGGGGCTTCCGGCCGGAGGTGCTGAAGGGGATCGGTGGGCAGGCGGAAGGCGAAGTCCAGCGCCTAGAGTTAGAAGGGCGCACCCTTGCCGTCAGCATTGGTGAGCCGATCGCTGGGGGAGGGCTGCCGGTCGGTGAGGTGCTCGTCTTGCGCGATATGACGCGGGAGACGCTCGTGGAGCGCACCAAGGACAGCTTTTTGGATCACATCGGCCACGAGCTGCGCACCCCGCTGACGGTGATCAAGGGCTATGCCGACATCATGCGCTTGGGCGGCGATCGCCTGCGCCCCGAGGCGCGCGAGCGCGCTATTAGCGCCATTTTGGAGCAGACGATCACACTGGCGCGCATGATTGACGACATCATTGACATGACCAGCCTGCGCAACAGCGGCAGGTTGGCCCTGCGCCCCCAACCCCTTGACCTAAACGCCCTGGTGGATGACCTGCTGGTGGAGTGGGCTACGCGGTTCGCGGCAGCGCGGCTCACCCCGACCTTTGAACGGGCGGCAGCGCTGCCCATGATAGAAGCAGACCCTCGCCGCCTGCGGCAGGCATTGGAGGCGCTGCTGCACAACGCCTGCCGCTTCAGCCCGCAGGGCGGCCCCCTGCGCCTGCGCACCGAACAGGTCGGTGGGGGCGTCTGTGTGCATATCAGCGACCCCGGCGTGGGCATCTCTGCCGAGGACCTGCCGCACATCTTTGACCGCTTTTTCCGCGGCACGCCCATCAATGGGGCAGGCGAAGCGCTGGACGTGCGCGGCATCGGGCAGGGGCTTTACGCTGTCAAGACCATTGTGGAAGCACACGGAGGCCGCGTGACGGTGGAGAGCGCCCCCGGGCAGGGTAGCACGTTCAGCGTGTGGCTGCCGCTTGCTGTTGAGGAGTGAGCGATCCGCTTCTGCCTCATTGGGGATCCCTTACCCCACCGCAATTTTCCCCTCTCTCGCCAAAGCGTTTATAATCGGGCAGCAGGTGAGGAGCACCATGCCCAACGACCTTATTGGCCAGAAGCTGGGACAATACGAAATCCGTGCCCTGCTGGGCAAAGGTGGCATGTCGTCCGTCTACCTGGCCTATCAGCCGGCCATGGACCGTTTGGTGGCCGTTAAGGTGTTACCGCGTGAGTTCCTGCACGATGACACCTTCCTCACTCGCTTCCAGACTGAGGTGCGCACCATCGCCCGCCTGGAGCACCTGCATATCCTGCCCATCTATGATGTGGGCGAGGAGAACGGCATCCCCTACTATGTGATGCGCTACCTCCCCGGCGGCACGCTGGCCGACCTCATTGAGGAACGCCTGCCTGACCTGCCGCGCCTTGTCCAGATCGTGGAGCAGGTGGCCAGCGCACTGGACTATGCGCATGAGCGCGGCATCGTCCACCGCGACCTCAAACCCTCCAACGTGCTGTTGGATGGCAACGGCAATGCCTACCTCGCCGATTTCGGTATCGCCCGTGTGCAGCAGGCCTCCACCACCCTCACCGGCTCGCAGGTGATCGGCACGCCGCCCTATGTGGCGCCTGAGATGGTGCGCAAGGGTGAGCCGGTGACCCACGCAGTGGACATCTACGCGCTGGGGGTGATCACCTACCAGATGCTCACCGGCGAGCTGCCCTACTACGACTCCGACCCTCTGAAGACGCTCATGATGCACGCGCTGGAGCCGGTGCCTTCGGTGCGCGACTTTGACCCCAACATCAGCCCAGCGCTGGATGCGGTGGTGCGGCGCTGTCTGGCCAAGAAACCGCAGGATCGCTGCCCAACGGCGGGAGCTTTTGCCCGTGATCTGGCGCTGGCCGCTGCCGCAGAGCGCCCCACCCTGCACATCCCCGCGCAGGCCGCCGGAGAGACTCCTGTGCAATCGCCTGCTGCGTATGGTTATGCAGCCTATGAAGGGGTAGAGGAGGAGGCACCGCGCGGCTTGGGAAGCTGCCTGATTATGCTGGGCGTGTTGGCCGCCCTCGTTGTAGGTGTGGTGCTGACAGCCTTTGTCCTCACCGATGGCCGCCCCTTGAGCCTGTTTACGATACTCCAGGCGCCGCCCACGCGCACACCTCAGCCCACCGTCACACCGACTGCCTCGGCGCACGAAGGGGTTGCCGCGCTCACGCCGACGGCAGGAGGCACGCCATCGGAGGTCCTGCCAGGCGGTGGGGGACGTCTGGCCTTTGCCTCTAATCGTGATGGGGATTATGAAATCTACGTAATAGATGCTGATGGCAGCAACCTGCGTCAGCTCACCTTCAACACGGCCTTTGACTTTGATCCGGCTTGGTCGCCAGATGGCACACAGATTATCTTTGCTTCCTCAGTGGATGGCGATGCGGAGATCACCCTCATGGATGCGGATGGCAGCAACGTGCGCTCCCTCACCCGTAACAGCGCTCGCGATGCTGACCCCGCCTGGTCACCGGATGGGGAGTGGATCGCTTTCACCTCCGACCGCGACGGAGATTTCGATCTCTACCTTATACGCCCTGACGGCTCGGAGGAGCGCCAGCTCACCTTTAACGATGTGGACGACTTCTCGCCCGCATGGTCGCCGGATGGCAGGCAGATCGCCTATTACGTGAAGGTCGGTGACGATGCTACCTCCGCCGAGCTATACCTGTTGGATGTAGCAAACGGCACCATTACCCGTTTGACGCAGAACGCCGCTTTGGATCAGTGGCCCGATTGGTCGCCGGATGGCACGCGGCTGGTGTTCAGCTCCTCGCAGGGGCTGCCAGATGGTCGCCGTGCCCTCTTTGAGTACAATTTGCGCACCGGACGCATCACCCAGCTGACCAGCGGGCTGGGGCACGATGATGATGCCGTTTGGTCGCCGGATGGCAAGCGTATCGCCTTTGACTCGGATCGCGATGGTTCTGGCTGGTTCAACCTCTACCTGCTCAATCTGGAAAGCGGTGTCCTGCAACGCCTGACCAGCACCGCGGCCGACGATGTGACACCGGCGTGGTGGCCGCGCTCCCTCACCCCCTAGCGGCTCGCAGTCGCTCTTCCCCCTTTCCGCTGGGAAAAGGAAATAGAGGGGGATGAGGGCCACCGGCGCGCCTCCTGCGCCCGCAACTACAACGACAGTAGACGGTGAACATGGCTGAAGAGAATCTGGCTGGCAAACACATTGAACGCTACGAGATCAAGAGCCGTATCGGACGGGGTGAATGGGGCTTGGTGTACCGCGCCTATCATCCCAGCGTCAACCGTATGCTGGCGGTCAAGGTATGGCCTGCATCGGTGGCACGGGGTGAGCGCTTCCAGGAGCGCTTTCAGCAGGAAGTGCGCGCTGTTGCGGCGTTGAATCATTTTCACATTGTGCCCATCTATGGCGCCGGTTTGTGGGAGGGCCTGCCCTACCTCGTGATGCGCTACCTGGCCGGCGGCTCGCTGGCCGATCTGCTCGTTCGCTATGAGGTGCTCACCGTCGGTGAGCTGCTGCCCATGCTGGAGCAGATCTCCGAGGCGTTGGACTATGCCCATCAGCACGGTGTGTTGCACCACAACCTGAAGCCTACCAACATCCTGCTGGATGAGGAAGGCAACGCCTATCTGACCGACTTCGGTATGGAGAGTGTAATGGGCGGCGCCGACTCTCAGCCGCTCAGTGCCATACCCGCCTACCGTGCGCCGGAGGTCACACGTGGCGAAGCGGCGGGACCGGCTGCCGACGTGTATGCACTGGGCGTGCTGGCCTTTCGCGCGCTCACTGGGCAGATGCCCTACCGCGCCGACACACCTGAAGAGCTGGCGCAGATGCACGTGGACCAACCTATCCCTTCCCTGCGCACGATTAACCCCAACATCAACGTGCCGGTGGAGGCGGCTGTGCGGCGCGCTTTGGCCAAAGAGCCATCAGCGCGCTATAGCAACGCTGGCGAGTTTGCTCGTGCGCTGGCCACCGCTGCTCAACTTCAACCCACTGCTCGCGAACGCGCCACGATGGGCGTCCTGCGCGGGCGTGGCGACCTGCCCATCCACATGACGCCGCCACCCATGCCCTCACCGTTGCGGGCGATAACGCCGCCGCCTATGCCCCGCCACACGCCGCAGGAGGGTACGGCATTGCTGCCCCGCGACGAGACGGGGCGGCTACGGACGGAGACGCAACCCCGCCCTCGGCCAGCCGCAGCCGAACGCCGCGGCTTCGCGTGGTACAGCGTGGCGCTCGTGCTGATCATGCTGATTGTGGTGTGGATGGCTGCCGGTGTGCTGATCGGAGCGGAGGCGCGCCGTCAGATCAACCAGATCGCTCTGGCGCGCATCCACGACACCCAGACGCCCGCCGCTGCCACCTACAGCGCGGAGCTCACCGCCACCGCCGAGGCTTACGTGGGGGTGCTTGTCACAGCCACGCAGTCCGCTGCCCAGACGGCCACTGCTGCTGTCCCCACACCTACCCCCACTCCGACCATTACGCCCACCCCCACACCTACGCTCACGCCCACCCCCCTCGCAGGGAGCGGTGGGCGCATTGTTTACGTCTCGGAGGCGGATGGCGACCCTGAGATCGTCGTGCTTAATTTGGCCGATGGCACGCGGACGCAGATCACATACAACACCGTGCGTGATGACCTACCGGCCTGGTCGCCTGATGGGCAGCTGATCGCCTTCCAATCCGCGTTGGCACCGGAGGGCCAGCACATCTACGTTGTGGATGCGGGTTGTGCCTCCGCCGAGAGCTGCACCGAGAGCCTGCGCCGCCTCACCAGTGGCTACCGCGTGGATAGCGCACCGCTCTGGTCGCCGGATGGGGAGCGCATCGTCTTCTTCTCACGCGAGGGTGGGCGTTGGTGGATTCGCAGCGTGACGCTGGCGGGCGAACAGCAGGACCTCACGCAGCTGCCGGGTGAGATTCACCTCTACGAGTGGTTGCCCGGCGACGTGCTCACCTTCTACGGCGCCAGCGTGGATGGCGTGTCCGAGATTCTGCGGCTGGGTGTGGGAGGACGTTCGGTGGATCGGCAGGCGCTGACTGATGCCGTCGGTAAGGTGAAATCCGCCGACTTCTCGCCTGATGGCAAGCAAGTGGTCTATGAGGCACTGGTGGGGAACGTGCGCCAGCTCTTCCTTGCCGATGCTTCCTGCCGCTTCTTTAACCGCTGCGTCATCCGTCGCCTCACGGAGGATAACTTCAACTACATCCGCCCGCGCTTCTCGCCAGATGGCACGCTGATCCTTGTTGCCTCAGATCGCACGGGCAGTCTGGACCTCTACGTGATGGATTTGACGGGGCAGATCGTGCAACGCTTGGCCGACAGCCCCTTTGATGAGTATCACGGGGAATGGCAACCCAGACCGTAGAGGAGCCAGACTCCGTTGCCTCTTCTCCCCTGCTCCGCCGGTGGAAAAGGGGCCGGGGGATGGGGTTATCCCGCTTCCTGCGTGATGACCTGCCCACCCTGCTTATCGTGGGCCTCATGGTGTTTACCGCTGCTGAGGCGGTGATGCGCTCCGGCTGGGCGGAAGGACTGACGGTGTTGCCCGCTGTCGTCCTCGCCGCTCTGCTAATGGGCTACCTGCTAGCCATCTCACGCTTTTCGGATGCCTTCTGCGCCGTTGCAGGCAGCGCCTATGGGGCCTTTGCGGTGGGAGTACTGGTCGGCCAGCAGATTGCCGCGCCGCTTACCTTCCGCCAGCGCCTGCTGGAGCTGGGCTTCCGCCTCATGGTGTGGACCGAGCAGGCCGTTGGCGGTGGCTACAGCCGCGATACGCTTATCTTTGTGCTGTGGGCGGCCCTGCTGGCTTGGTTCCTTACCCTTGGCGCGGTGTGGAACGCCATCCGCCTGCGCCGCCTGTGGCAAGCGGTCATCCCAATAGGCGTTGTCCTGCTCATCAATGCTTACTACGCCAGCCCCAGCGCCGATCCCCAGCCCTACCTGTTGATCTATCTGGCGCTCATGCTGGCGCTGGCCGTGCAAACTTACGCTGTCGCCCGTGAGCAGATGTGGCAACACGGACGAGTGGGTTATTCCCCCCGCGTGCGCTTGGACCTCCTGCGCGGTGGCCTGATTGTGGCCGCACTAGTGGTAGCGGTGGCATGGCTGGCACCGTCTGCCCCGGTCAGCCCACGGCTCCGCGCCCTGTGGTCGGGTGAGGATGCCCCCTGGCACCGCGTGGAGGAGACTTTTGAGCGGCTCTTCGGCGGCCTGAGGCGCCCCCCGCCGGATACGTTCAGCTACTATGCAGGCGTGGCGCTGGCAATGCGCGGGCCGGTCACGTTGGGCGATGCGCCGGTGATGCGCATCTATGCGCCGCCGGGCTACCGCTACTATTGGCGCTCCAAAGTCTTTGACACCTACCGCGATGGCCTCTGGTGGGCGCAGGCCGATGTCCGCCGCCGCTCTGATTTCGGCCTGTTACCCTATGAGGAAGGGGAAGCCTATCTCCTACGGCGCAACGTGCAGCAGCGCGTGGAGGTGCTGCTACCTGCCACCAGCCTGCTCTATGCTGCACCCCAGCCGCTCGCCTTTGCCTCATTGCCTGTGTGGTACGATGCCATCCTAACCGCCCCTGCTGGCGAGGAGTTCGCCACGGTGACGAGCGTAGAAGCCCGCGAGGCATTGCAGCGTGGCCAAAGCTACGTTGTCACCTCCTCGCTGAGCATCGCTGATGAAGCCAGCCTGCGGACGGCAGGCACTGATTATCCCCCTTGGGTGCGTGAGCGCTACTTGGCCCTGCCTCCCACCGTCACGCAACGCACGAGGGACCTGGCGGTGCAGCTGACCGCTCCCCACGCCACGCCCTACGATGCTGCCCGTGCTGTGGAGGCCTATCTACGCCAGCATATCGCCTACAACGAGCAGATCAACGCGCCGCCAGCGGGCACGGAGCCGGTGGATTACGTGCTCTTTGAGCATCCGGAGGGGTACTGCACCTACTACGCTTCGGCGATGGCCGTGTTGCTGCGGGCGGCGGGCATACCAGCGCGGGTGGCGGCGGGCTTTGCGCAAGGAACGTTTGATGCAGCGCTCAACGCTTACCTCGTCACCGAGTCGGATGCCCATGCGTGGGTGGAGGTGTATTTCCCTCGCTATGGTTGGGTGGAATTTGAACCCACCGCCGCCCGCGATCCCATAGAGCGACCCGGCTGGCTGCAACCCTCGGCGGCAGAACCGCTCGCTGAACCGCCCCCTACAGAGGTGCCTCCCCCCACACCGGCGCCGCCGCCGGCCGAGAATGGTGAGGACCATGCCGGTGGGTTGCCTGCTGTGCTGCGTTGGCTCATCGGTCTGCTTGTCGTGGGGGGGGTGGCAACGCTCGGCGGGAGGCGTTGGATGGCACAGCGCGGCCTGCTGGCGACAAGCACAGTGACGCGCTGCTATGCCCTCCTCAACCTGCTAGGGCCGCTGGCAGGCATTGACTTGCTTCCCAGTGCCACGCCCTACGAGCGGGTTGTGGCCTTCCAGCGGGTGATCCCTACAAGCGCGGAGGCAGTGCGCCGCATTGTGGATCTCTACGTGCAGGAGCAGTACGCGCCGCGGGGTCTGGAGGGAGCACAGGGCTATGAAGCCGCTCGGCAGGCGCAGCAGGCCTGGCAGGAGGTGCAGCGCGCGTTGCTGGGGGTGGTGCTGCGGCGGTGGGTGGGAAAAGTCGCTTTGCCGAAAGGGTGATTGGCGCCTCAGGCTGATGGGAGTATCTCACAATGGCGGAAGACCGTATCATCATCCGTGACCTGCTTGTGCGCGGTATCATTGGCATCAACGATTGGGAGCGCGAGCAAAAGCAGGACATCCTTATCAACCTCACACTCTATACCGATGTGCGCGCCGCTGGTCGCTCCGATAGCATAGAAGACTGCCTGAACTACCGCACCCTCACGAAGCGGATCATCGCCTATGTGGAGGGGTCGGCGCACCACACGGTGGAGGCGCTGGCGACGGCCATCGCCCGCATCTGCGTGGAAGGCGGGGCGGCGCGCGCCGTTGTGCGTGTGGAGAAGCCCGGGGCACTGCGCTTTGCCCGCTCGGTGGGTGTGGAGATTGAGCGCACGGCGGCGGATTTCGGCCTAGACCAACTCCGTTGAAGCGATGATCCCCGTCTTTATCACCCTCGGCTCAAATATAGAACCGCAACATAACCTGCGTCGGGCGGTGGGGCTGCTGCACGATCAGATCGCTGTGCAGCGCACCTCACACGTTTACCGCACGGCAGCGCTCGGCCCACACGGCGAACCGCTGAATCAGCCGCATTACCTTAATGCGGCGGTGCTGGTTAACCTGCCTGAGGGGATAGCCCCCGACCAGTTTAAGTTCCGTGTGTTGCAGCCCATTGAGGCCAGCATGGGGCGCCTGCGCGGCGCCGATAGGTTCGCCCCACGCCCCATTGACCTAGACATCGCCCTCTTTGGCGACCTTGTGGATGAGACGTTGGGCATCCCCGACCCGCACATCCTCACGCGGGCGCACGTTGCCCTGCCGCTGGCTGACCTTGACCCGCATTTTGTGCATCCCCTCACTGGCGAAACGCTGGCGCAGATCGCTGCCCGTTTCGCTGCCGCGCCAGACATCCAACTTACCGACCTCGTGCTCATGCTCTGACGCTCGCCGTGAGCATCCCATGAGCAAAGGGAGCGGGTTTGGAGATGGCTGTGCAGGAGCCTTATCCCAGCCCTCACTATGCCTCTTGACAAACGTCAAGATGGTATTATATAATGCTATATAGAATGAATTCTATAGTGATTTAGGGAACCATTGACTGACTGGGGGCCTGACCTGTTTGTTATAGATAAGGGAAGCAGCCTGCCGATCTACGTCCAGCTGGTCAACCGCATTGAGGCGCTGGTCAAGGTCGGTGCGCTGCGCCCGGGCGACCGTCTGCCCTCCATCCGCTCCGTGGCCGAACACCTGCGCGTGGACTACAACACGGTGGCCAAAGCGTACACGGAGCTGGATCGGGTGGGCATCATTAAGACGGCACGGGGCATCGGCACGCACGTGACGGCGAGCATGGACGAAGAGGCACTACAGGCAGCGCGACAGGCCACCCTGCACAACACACTGGCGAGTGCCATCCGCGAGCTGGTGAGCCTGGGCTATACCGCAGAAGAGATTGCTGCGACCTTTCAGAGCTGCATGCGGGAGTTAGAGCAACAAGGATAGAAAGACATGGAGGTTTTGGGAATGCGCAGGAGAACGCAAAAGGATGGTGAGGAGCTGACCACTGTCCGTGCCGTCCGCTCCGATCAAGTGCGGGCTATGAGCCCCCTTGCCATCTTCATCTTCATATTGATCACGCTGATCGCTGTGGCAGGCAGCATCGTTGCGAGCGAACTGGGTGCGCCCGACAGCGTCATTGCGCCGCTTGCCATCGCCTTGGTGCTGATTGGCGTCTACATCCTCTTTGGCCTGCGCAAGGTTGACCAGTGGGAGAAGGCAGTGGTGCTGCGCAACGGCAAGTTTCGCGGGCTGTTTGGGCCGGGGTTGTTCTGGGTGGTGCCGATTATTGACCAGATCACGACTATCATTGATCACCGCGTGATGGTCACGCCCTTCAACGCTGAGCGCGCCCTCACCAAAGACACCGTGCCTGTCAACGTAGACGCTGTGCTCTTCTGGGTGGTGTGGGACGCCGAGAAGGCTGCCTTGGAGGTGGAGGACTACCGCACAGCCATCGCTTGGGCGGCGCAAACCGCCCTGCGCGAGATCATCGGGCAGATGGATTTGGCCTCCATTCTTGTGGGGCGACAGGCCATGGATGCGGAGCTACAACGCATCATTGACGCCCGCACCACGCCCTGGGGTGTGACGGTGCAGAGCGTGGAGATCCGCGACATCATCATCCCTGAAGCGCTGGAGGATGCCATGTCGCGGCAGGCGCAGGCCGAGCGTGAGCGGCAGGCGCGCGTGATCCTCGGTGAAAGCGAGGAGCAGATCGCCGAGAGCTTCCGCAAAGCTGCGCTGTCCTATGTGGATAGCCCCACTGCCCTGCATTTGCGGGCGATGAACATGCTCTTTGAGGGTCTCAAGGAGAAGGGCGCGCTGGTGATCGTCCCCTCCAGCGCAGTGGATACCATGAACCTCGGCGGCATTGCGGGCCTCTCGGCGCTGGCTACGCAGGTGGGGACCTCTACGCCTCGGCCGCTACCTGATGAGGAGCAAACGACGTGAAGACGGACGTTAAGCGTGTGGCGATCTATCTAGCCTTCGCCTTTGGCATTGCTTGGGGCATCGCGTTGATTCTCTATCTCACCGGCGGTTTGGCCAACAGCCCGCTGATCCTGCCGGTCCCTGGCGCGCAGGGCGGGTTGACGCTGGCAGTGGTGCTCATGGCGGGAGGGTATATGATGGCCCCTGCGCTGGCACACGTGCTCGTGCGCCTCGTCACCCGCGAGGGCTGGCGGGGGGCCTATCTGCAGCCGCGCCTGCGGCAGGGCTGGCCCTACTGGTTGGCGGCGTGGTTCCTGCCCGCTGTGCTGACGGTGTCGGGCATGGCGATCTACTTCGCGCTGTTCCCCCAGCACATTGACCCCTCGCTGGGGACGCTGCGTGAGATGATAGAGCAAAGCATGCCTGCAGGACAGGCGCTGCCCATTAGCCCCTGGCTGATAGTGGTGGCGCAGACAGCGCAGGCGGTGCTGCTGGCTCCGCTCCTCAATGCCGTGTTCACCTTCGGTGAGGAATTCGGGTGGGCAGGCTACCTCCAGCCGCGCCTCCTGCCGCTGGGTGAGCGGCGGGCGCTGCTGATCACCGGCCTCATCTGGGGCGTATGGCACTGGCCGGTCGTCGCCATGGGGCATAACTACGGCCTGCAATATCCTGGCTTCCCCTGGACGGGCCTGCTGCTGACGCTGTGGGTGATGACCCTCTTCCGCGCCTTCTTGGGATGGGTATCGTGGCGTGGCGGTAGTGTGTGGCCCGCCGTGATCGGTCATGGGGCACTCAACGGCATCGCTGGGCTGGGCATCCTGATGGCGCAGGGTCAACCGCTGGCCCTGCTTGGCCCCACGCCGGCGGGCCTTATTGGATCGCTTCCCTGGGCGCTGGTGGCGTTGGCGATCTTCATCACTCCAGGGGCATGGACTATCAAGGAGAAGGGACAAGATGACATCCAGTGAATCGCTAAGCACTGAAAACCGCCTCCTGGCGGCACTGGCACACGGCTCCATCATCCTTCAGGGGATGGGGATGCTGGTGGGCGTGCTGGTGTACATCACCCAGCGTGAGAAGTCGCGCTTTGCGGCCTTTCAGGCCCTGCAGGCCGCTGTCTATCAGCTGATCACGATGATTATTGCCATTGTGTTTTGGATGCTGTGGGGCATCTGCTACACACTGAGCTTCATCCCCCTCATTGGCCTGCCGGAGGATGCACCGCCGCCGCCCATCTTCTGGGTAGGGCTAGGCAGCATGGTGATCCCGTTGGCCGTTATGGCTGTTTTGGGGCTATACGGCCTGTGGGCGGCGTTGCGCGTGTGGCAGGGCCGTGATTTCCGCTACGCGCTGATAGGCAGTTGGCTGGAACGCAGCGGCTTGTGGAAGAACAACGCCGCCTGATTGAGAGTCATACGGGGCGGGTCCAAAAGACCCGCCCCATTTTGTTGCCTTTCTGTCTTTTTGCCCTTACTGCTCAATGGCGAAACTCACGTTGACGTACACCGTAACCGTGAGTTGCCCTGCACTGATGGGCGGCGCGCCGCCCCCCACGCCGTAGGCTTCAGGAACAGCCGCCCGTTCATAGTAAACGGGAACGCCGCCCGAGGACTCGCTGACGCTGATGGGCGCACCAAGCCGCACGCCCAAGCCGTCGGCGAGCTGCTGGGCGCGTTCGCGCGCATCGGCGATGGCCTTCTGGCGCGCCTCGGCCTCTAGGGCGCTGGTGTCCTCAATGCTGAAGCTCAGGCTGTTGATGCTGTTGGCTCCGGCGTCCAATCCCGCGCCAATCACATCACCCGTCTTGCCAATGTCGCGCACCTTGACGCGCAGGATGTTCTGCACATGGAAGTAGCGCCCCACCAGCTCACCCTGATCGTTGTAGCGATCCTCCGGCCACACGTTGAAGGCCACCGTCTGCATATCGTCTTCGGCCACGCCCTGTTGGCTGATGGCAGCCTGCACATTGCGCATCGTCTCGTTAGCCCGCGTGATGGCTGCGCCCACATCGGGATCGGTGACGTCAATGCCCAGCTCTACAAAGGCGATATCCGGCTTGCCGATAGCCTCGCCCTGCCCACTCACCATGATAGCGGGGGGCGGTTGGCCGTTGCCGGCAGCGGCGTAAGTGGTCGGTGTACCCCCGCCACCAGCTCCTATCAGGCCGGCGCCGGGGGTAGCGCCAGAACAGGCCGCCAGCAGTGCTGCCATGCCAACCAGCAATCCACCAAAGGCTAGCCCTCTCCAATCTGCCAGACGTTTGTCCCTCATCTCTTATCCTCCCCTATGCTCTGTGAATCTGGGTAGGGTAAACAGCGCTATAGTGCTGTGCTGATGTAAAGACGCCTGCCGCGAGGGAAAAGTTCCCTTCTCGTGCCAGCTCCTCTTCCCTGGTACGGTCGTTTATCTGTGATCCCGAACGTCCGGGCCTCACAGCGGCTCCAGTTCGGCCTCCACCTGCGCCTCATAGCGGGCGCGCAGGCGCTGAGTGATCGGCCCCGGCACCCCCCCGTTGATGGTGACCTCACCGATGCGCACAATTGGCACCACCCCGCGCGAGGCGCTGGTAAGCAGTGCCTCGTCCAGGCGCGGCAGGTCGGCGAGGGTGACTGGCTTGCAGTAGACGGGCAGCACCGTTGGCGCAACCTCCAGTAGGATGCTACGGGCAACGCCTTCCAACACGCCGTCGGCGGCGGTGCGCAACATGCCGTTCAGCACGGCGTAAAAGTTGCTGCTCGTTCCTTCCAGAATGCGCCCAGCCTCATCGTGGAGCAATATTTCATACACGTCGTTGTCCTGTCCTGCCCACAGAGCGCGCCGCGTCTCCACAAAGCGCGAGTCCTTGGCGCGGGGATGCTCACGCGGGGCACGGGCCAGTGCCACGCGCACCCCGCGTTCGTAAAGCGTCGGCGGAGGTGGCTCAAATGGCTCCAGCAGGATGAGCGCCGTGTCAGGCGCACCGAAAGGCACGGTCAGCCGCACGCGAGGGGCCTCTAACCCCGTGGCGCGCACGGCGCGGCGCACGGCCTCGCGCAGCCATGCATCGCTGAGAGGGTAGGGCTGGCCCAGCAGGGCCGCCGAGCGGCGCATACGCTCCAAATGCCGCTGCAAACGCAGCACGCGCTCCCCCGGGTAGATGCGGAAGACGCTGTACGTGCCGTGCACCCCCAGAAGGAGTGTGGCTTCGTCCAGCGTCTCGGCTTCAACAGGCAGGGGCGTCAGATTGTCTCCCTGAGCGCGGAAGGCACGAATGCTCCCCATAGGCTACTCTTGTACCTGCGCCAGCGCCCGTAGGCGCGGCAGGATGAAGAGGAAGAAAAAGACGGCCAGCCCCACCACTGCCCCCACAGCGAAGAAGAGGGGCTGCACGCCCACCCTTTCCTCGCCGCCGGGTGTAGCGGCCACCACTACCGGACTGATGCCCGTGAGGAAGGAGAGTAACAGCGAGGAAAGCCAGCCGGTCAACGCTGAGACTACCACGCTGAGAAGGAACTTGACGATCTCCTCCCAGAGGATGATCAGCGGTACGCGCACGAACGAGCGTGTGCGCAGGTTCTCCACCTGATAGGGGTGAGCGATGCCATCGCGGCCGCGCACCTCTTCCCCACGTGTGTGGATGGCGACGCGGTCGCCGCTGTCCAACACACCGAGCACCTTTTTGCCGCGCATCTCCACCGGAATGGGGTCACCGCCTTCTACCTCCAGCACAAAACGCAAGACAACGCGGTCTTCCTCGCGGTCAATGCGCACGTTGCGGGCAACACCTTCCACACGGGCCATGCTGTACCTGCTCCTTCCCTGCTCTTCGGTTGCCTTGTCATGGCTTTTCAGGATAACCCCAGCCTGAGCATCCCGCAACTTAAGCGTTAGGCTCCCAGCATTGCGCTGGGAGTTAACTGCTTGAGTGCTCCTTAATCTTCTTCCGGGGCAGGGCGGCCAGGGATGTAGTTCTCCAGGATCGATCCGCCGATGAACTCGCGCAGCAGGGAGTTGCTGGGGATGATCTCGGTGCGCCGCAGCGGCTCCACCCAGCTTAAGAACGAGAGCAGGCGCTTGGCCTCAATGTGATACGGCGAGTCGCGCTCCACTTGTAGCAGAAGCGGCTCAGCCAGCGGGCGCAGGACTGCCAGCTCATATACCAGCGCCGAGTTGAACATCAGGTCAGCGTTTTCCTGATAAGGGAAAATCCAGCGCCGCTCGCCGGCGCGCACGCTCTCCCAGCGCGAGAGCGTGTCCAGCGCGGAGTAACCGCGTGTGCGGGCGTCGCGCACGATGCGCCGCAGCAAGCGCACGTCGGTGGTAGGCACGCGGTTGTGGCGGTCAATGTTGAGCTGGGTCAGGCAGGAAATATAAAGCCGAAAACAGCGCTCCGGCGGAATGGCGCTCACCAATTCCGGATTGAGGGCATGGATACCCTCCACAATCAAGATGTGCTCGCGGGTCAGCTGCACGGTGTCGCCTGTCTCGCGTTTGCCGGTGATGAAGTTGTAGCGCGGCAGGTGCACCTCGCGCCCTTCCATCAAGGCCAGCAGGTGCGCGTTGAAGAGCTCCAGGTCCACCGCGTGCAGGTGTTCAAAATCGTAGTTACCTTGTGCATCGCGGGGCGTCTGCTCGCGATCTACGAAGTAGTTGTCCATGCCCAACGTATAGGGCTTGAGGCCATGCGCCATGAGCTGGATAGCCAGCCGCTTGGAGCCAGTGGTCTTGCCGGAAGAGGACGGCCCGGCAATGAGCACCAAGCGCACCTCTGGGCGGGCGACGATGGCATCGGCGACATCGGCCAGGTTGCTCTCATGCAGCGCTTCGGCAACGAGGATCAGCTCGCGGGCGCGTCCGGCTAAGATGGCATCGTTCAGCTCGCCGATGTCCTCAACGCCGAGCAGCTCCAACCAGCGCCCGGCGCGGCGGAACACCTCGCGCAGTTTGGGCAGCGCCGTGATGGGTTGGATCACGGTGGGGGCGTGATGGCGCGGGTAGTGCAGGATGAAGCCTTCGCCGTCGTGGGTAAGGTCAAAGACCTGCAGGTAGCCGGTGCTGGGCACCATGTAGCCGTAGAAGTAGTCGTACACGCCGCGTAGGTGGTAGACGATGAGGTAGTTCTTCTTGCGGTGGCGCAACAGGCGCAGTTTGTCCTCATCCCCCTGCTGCTCAAAGCGGGCAAAGGCTTCCTCCAGCGAGATGGGCATGCGCGTGATCGGTTCATCGGCAGCGATGATCTCGGTCATGCGCGCCTTCAGCTGGGCGATCTCCTCGGCGCTGAAGGGTTGACCCCGCACCACGTTGCAGTAGTAGCCGCCAAAGGGTAGGGAGTGATCAATGCGGATTTTGCGCTCAGGGAACAACTCGTGCGCGGCTACCACCAGCACAAAGGAGAGCGAGCGGCGGTAGATGCGCATCCCATCGCTGTCGCTAAGCAGGACGGGGCGCACTTCCACGTCGCGGTTGATGGGGAAGCTCAGCTCACGCAGTGCCCCGTCCACAATGGCCGCGATCACCGTGCGCTCGGCGGGCGCAGTGGGCAGGCGCGTCATGGGGATCAGATCGGGGTAGGCGTGCTTGAAGAACTCCTCTAGCCGCGTCCCCAACGGCGCAGCCCACACCGAGCCGTCATGGAGCATGGTCACATGGGCAGTGCGGCGCGGGCGCGAACGAACAATGTGGGTAGATGTGGCCTTCATGGTTTTACTCGCTTCGGGGGCTTTATGGCCCGGCGTACTCCAAGGTTTACCCCAAACGCCAAAGGGATGCAAAAGAACCCTGCGTTAAATGCCACACTGTTAGCCACTCTGGGAGTGGATAACATCACGGGTACACGAAGTCCTTGACATGGGCAGGATAGGTTGGGTAACGGCGCTTGTACATCTGG
>FWPU01002087.1_pt1 | contig 56889 bp, 53 predicted proteins | sample 2228361 | NCBI WGS metagenome assembly FWPU01 (sample SAMEA103939777, study PRJEB20133) | metagenome | reverse complement strand
ACCACCGTGGGCTGAAGCCGCTGAAGCGGGGGCGTTCATCCCACCGCTGAAGCGGGTGGGCTTCCCGCCCTGAAGGGTAAACAACCGTGAGCGGTTGCCGGGGCACTTTTGGGCCGACCGGTGTCGATGAGGCGCTGCAAAGGATATGGCCTGGGGCGCGCGCTGTTGTGTATGGCGCTGGCGGAGATGGCCGCTGCCGGGTATCGCCAGCTTGAGATTGGTTGGGTTGGACCACAGGCGTTCTACCAGCGAGTTGCTGGCGCGCGACCAGGCCGGGTCTGCCTGCTCTACTGCAAATGACCCGTATCCTGATCGCGCCGATCGAGCGCAATCTTCCATAACGCCAGCCCCAGCGTCTGCGGATCGTGGCGAATGGTATCAGCTTTTTGCCACAGATCACGCGGACCGGGATCGGTCTCGGCCAGATCACGCACCAGTGGTTCAACTCCTAGCGCCCGAATCGCCCGCAGATCGGCATCACCTGGGTAGAGCGGATGCAGGCCGGCAGCCGCATACCGCGCTGCCACTGCCGGATGCAGCGCATGAGCATCGTTGATCAGGGCCACATCGAGCACGCCGGGGCCAAGCGCCTCAACCATGCGACTGACGTGATCGGCAATCGTCATGCCATCGGTTTGTCCTGGCTGCGTTGTGGTGTTGACGACAAAGACTACCGTGGCCGGCGTTGCGCGCAAGGCGTCCACGATGCCGTCAACGCAGAGCGTGGCGAGCAGCGAGGTGTAGAAACTGCCCGGCCCGATCACAACCAGATCAGCCGCAGCAATAGCGGCAAGCGCCGGCGGATGGGCCGCGGCGGGCGGATCAAGCCACACGCGCCGGATAGGCGGCTTGCCCAATGCCCGCACTGCGGTCTCTTCCGTCACTTGGCGTCCATCGACCAGCTCCGCGCACAACTGAACGTTCGCCGTCGAGACAGGCAGAATCTGTTCAGGACATCCCAGCATCTGGCGCGCTATCGCCACTGCTGCCGCCAGATCGCCCTCCATCTGAGTTAGCCCGCCCAGAATCAGGTTGCCCAGCGCCATGCCATCGAGTAATGGCAGTCTCGGACTGCGCAGTCGGCACTGCATCAGGCGCGCCAGCGGCCCATCGGGTTCAGCGGCCAGCGTCGCCAGCACATTGCGCAGATCACCGGGCGCGGGGATGTCGGCGATCATCCGCGCCGCGCCGGTGCTGCGCCCGGCATCGGTGACGGCAATGATCGCTGCGCGGTCGGCGAAGAACGGGCGCGCCGCCAGCAGCGTCTGCGCGCTGCCGCCGCCGCCGCCCAGCGCTACCAGGCGGAGATGCGGGTGTTCGCCGGTTAGGTGCATGGTGAGGAGACTCCTTGCGTTTCAATACCTAAGGTTTATGGCGCATTCACCGCGCGACAGGTCTGGACGGCGAGCGTTTTCCATTCCGTGTTCGATGCCTGTGCGCCCATCGCTCCAATGTTCCAGTCGTTTTATCACGCGGATGATGACGACAACGATTCCTCTCATCCAGATTCCTGAGGGCACAGATGAACTCAGCAATCAGTGTCCAGCTTCGTTCACTCGTATGAGCCGCTATTCACGCCAATGTGAACCCATCCCTGTGCATACAGGCGTTCGGCTGCCTGACTGATTTGTTCTGGCGTGAATTGACGCTTGCGCCTGTTCCACTCGTGAACGCGCTGGATCATGTCAGGCAGGTTGGTAACATTCTCCTGCGCCTGCACCCAGTGTACCGTGGCAAGCAATTCCAGACCAAATGATGTTTCGTAGCCTTCGACCAGCCTGGTGACGCGATCAACCCGCTCAAGCGTGCCCTGACGTTCGGCCAGAAATGCGCTGGCTTGCTGGAATGCCGTCGGCGCTACATGCAGTGTCTTGTCTGGCTCCTCGCCGCCATCGCCATAGCCGCTGATCCAGTGGCCTTCCATCACCTTCAATACGTGGCGGAGATTTTCAGCGTATGGTCCATACGGCGCTTTCACATAGCGCAAACGCAGGGATTCTCCGGCTACTTGCAAGAAATACATCAATTTGTGAACTTCGAGGAGCGTGATTGTTGGATCGAGCAATGCGCTCAGGTAGCGATGAATGAGGATGATTAACGCTGCCCTGCCAGGTGTCAAACGCGGCGGATCGCTGGCGCGGATCAGTTCGGTTTGTGCGCGATCGCTGCCGGGTTCAAAAACGAGCGCCTCTACTTCTGGAACCGCCGTGAGCGCATGTTCAATGCGTGGACGCACCTCTGCCCAGTCAAGCCCTCCTAATCCACAGCCGAGTGGCGGAATGGCAATCGAGCGAATGTTACGACGCTGGATCTCGGCGATGAGCGCTGCCAGACCAGCCTCAATGTCTTCGATACGACTCTTGCCGCGCCAGTGTCGCTTGGTAGGAAAGTTGATAATGTACCGCGGATACGTCATTCGTCCTGTTTCAAACACAAACATCCGCCCTGGCTGAATCTCCTGTCGGCGACATGCGGCTGCATAGGCTTTGAAATTGTCGGGAAACAGTTCCTTGAAGCGCAACGCAATTCCACGCCCCATGACACCAACACAATTGACAGTGTTCACGACGGCTTCAGTTTCAGCCTGGAGAATGTCCCCTTTTACATAGCGAATCATGGCGACCTCTCACTCAGAAATACCATTGCCGCATCACTTCTACTACCGGTTGATGCCGCGCATTGCGCAGAATCGCTTGCGCGCGATTCAGAATATCGATTGTACAGACACCAATTCGTTGCACAAGATGCCACGGAACAAATTGATGGACTAAAAACTCGGCCTGTTTGCCCTCTTTAACAGCAGGATCGCGAAAATCTGTCGCTGCAACAGCTTCCCAATCAATTTCATAAAGCTGGTCTAACCGGTTGCGAAATTCTGTGTATCGCGCCCCTGCGTTAGACAGACTGAACGCCCATCGCGTTCCCGCTGAATTCGCCCACTGCACTACCGTAGCGAGATCGGCCTCCAGATGGACAATCGATTCCTGTCCATCCCGGTATTGAAGAGCCGGGTTGTTGCCACAGTGAATCACGTAGAGCATAATCGAACGCGGGCAAAAGTAAAAGGGAACATATTCTCCGACGCAGGTTCCCGGATGGCATTTTACCGGCAGACTCATTCTGCGTTGCTTAATAGTGTTCATTCCAATCGAGACCTGTGGGCCGCCTTGCGCCAGAATCCTGGTGTCAGAAAGTAGACCGCCAGCCTGAATGATTGGCAGCAGGTTGTTGATATGGGTGATGTGATAGATGCGCGGCTGTTCAGGGACGGCATTCATTGCTCGTTCTCTGTGACATCTTCTTCAGCAACCGGAGGCAACCGGTCATGCCGTTAGCTCTCGGCTGAATGGTCGCTGCCTCCTCCGGCAACGGTGGCGGAGCTTCGCGCGCGTCCATGTCTTTCCAACAACGCCGCGCCGGTGCTGCGCCCGGCATCGGTGACAGCAATGATCGCTGCGCGGTCGGCGAAGAACGGGCGCGCCGCCAGCAGCGTCTGCGCGCTGCCGCCGCCGCCGCCCAGCGCTACCAGGCGGAGATGCGGGTGTTCGCCGGTTGGGTGCATGGTGAGGAGACTCCTTCCGTTGGCGGTCGATCAAGCATCTGCAACTGCTCGCTGCTCTGGTTGTATTATACGCAGAGGCCGATTGATGTTGTCGGGTTGGGAGACTGACTCTAGTATTGTAATTTGTGCTTTATAGCATATAATAGTGCTTATGGAACCCACGATGAGTACAGGCAAAGCCGCTAAGCTGCTGGGTGTCACGGTCAAGACACTGCAACGGTGGGAGCGGGAGGGTCGCCTGATCCCGGCAGCGCGCGCGGACAGCAACCGGCGGCGATACACAGAATCGCAGTTGCGCGAATTCCTGAGGTTACGCCATAGGACGCCGGAACCGACGCGGATCGTGGCTTATTGCCGTGTATCGAGCGCTGCCCAGAAGCCCGATCTTGTCAACCAACGCCGGGTATTGGAAGAGTTTGTGGCAGCAAAAGGCTTGGCAAACGTCGAATTCATCGAAGAAGTGGGAGGCGGCCTGAATTTCAAGCGCAAGCGTTTTCTGGAACTGATGGAGGCCATTGGCAGAGGTGAGGTCAAAATGCTCATCCTGGCGCACCGAGATCGCTTGGCCCGTTTTGGATTCGAATGGTTTGAGCGCTACGCGTGCGCATGGATGTGAAATTCTGGCGCTCAATCAGGAGCGGCTGTCGCCAGAACCAGAGATGGCGCAAGACCTCATGACGATCGTACACGGCTTTTCTTCTCGTCTGTACGGACTCAGAAGCTACCGCAAAAAGCTCAATGAAGCCCTAAAGCACGACGTCCAGGGCGAGTCGCCATGCAGCTGACGCACAAGATACGGCTTTATCCCACCGCGCAGCAAGCTGAGTACTGCAAAAAAGCTTGCGGCACGGCACGGTTTGTCTGGAACTGGGCGCTGGCCGAATGGAACCGGCAATACGCCGCGGGACTGCGCCCCAATGCCTTGGCGCTCAAAAAGCAATTCAACGCCGTCAAGTACCGGGAATTTCCCTGGCTCAAAGACATTCATCGGGATGCGCATGCGCAGCCGTTTGCGTATTTGGACAAGGCATGGAAGCGCTATTTTCAGTCTTTGAAGGAAGGTAAGGAAGTTGGAAAGCCCCAGTTCAAGAAAAAGGGGCGCTGTCGCGACAGCTTCTATGTCGCCAACGACAAGTTCCGGTTGCAAGGCAACGTCATCCGCTTGCCCAAAATCGGCGACGTCGCGATGGCCGAGGCCCTGCGCTTTGACGGCAACGTGCTGGGGGCGACCGTGTCGCGCGCGGCTGATTGCTGGTATGTCGCGATCCAGGTGGAAGTCAAGGACAAAGACTTCTACCGCCAGCGTCAGGGCAATGGCGTGGTGGGCATCGACCTGGGGGTCAAGGCGCTCGCCACGCTCTCTACCGGCGAAGTGATTCAAGCGCCCAAGCCGCTCAAACGGGCCATGCGGCGGGCGCAAATCCGTGGCCGTAGACTCAGTCGCAAACTCACCGCCGCCAAGGGGCACATCGGACTCAAACCCAACCAGCCTGTTCCCAAGGGCGCCAACCTGCCCGTGTCCCAAAACCGCCAGAAGTCTGCTGTGCGCTTAGCCAGAACCCACCTGCGGGTGGCCAATCTCAGAGCAGATTTCTGGCACAAGCTCACCACCCGCATCTGCCGCGAAAACCAAGCGGTGGCGCTGGAAGACCTCAACGTCCAGGGCATGATGCAAAACAAACGCCTATCCAAGGCCCTGGCGGATGTGAGCTTGTATGCGTTCCGGCGCATGATCGAATACAAGGCGCAGCGCTACGGCACGCAAGTGATCGTTGCCGATCGCTGGTACGCGAGCAGCCGCCTGTGTTCGGTCTGTAGCTGGAAGAACGAAGCGCTGACGTTGCGCGACCGAGCGTGGACGTGCCTGCGGTGCGGTACACACCATGAGCGTGATCGCAACGCGGCGCTGAATCTCCAACGGCTGGCAACCGCAACTGCCCTACCCGAGGCGAGTCCGTCCAGCAATGGCGGCGCTGCGGCAGAGCAGGTCTTTGTCGCAGTCGGGAAAGTCACGCCTGTCAGGTGCGATTCCGGTAAGGGATCGGGGCAGGAAGAAAACGGTGCGCACGTTTGCGCACGTTTTTGAGAGCAGAGGATAGATGAACGTCTCTGATCACAAGACGTTTCGTCGCATCGACCGCTCGGTCTCGCTCGTTGAGGCTAATCTCAAGGGGACTTTGTTTGGCCTTGCGCCAGCCCTGATCGTGGTGCTCGTCCATCTGTGGTTCCATCGCGCGCTCGATGTCTGGCCCCGCGATCCCAGCAACTTCGTCGTTTTTCTCGGCCAGTTGGCGCTCATGCTGCTGATCATCATCGCTGGGGTCATTGCGCACGAAGGGCTGCATGCGTTGGGCTGGATGGCGGCTGGACGCCTGCCGCCTAGCGCAATTGCGTTCGGCATCGATCATCAGACCGGTTCGCCCTATGCGCATGCTCGCCAGCCGATGGCGATCAATGCCTACCGTTTTGGCGCTGCTCTGCCGGCGTTTGGGCTAGGCGTCGTTCCGGCGCTGATCGGGATTGGGGCAAATCTGCCCGCCTTTACCGCCTTTGGCGCGCTCTTTCTGCTCGCCGCAGGCGGTGATCTGCTGATCTTGTGGTTGATCCGCGATGATCCGGGGCATGCGCTGGTGATCGATCATCCGTCGCGCGCCGGATGCGAAGTGCTGGTGCCGCTTGCCGATGAGGAGCAGGAATAAGGTGACGTGGCTCGCCCTGCCCGTTGCATGTCATTGCGAGCCGCGCGAAGCGCGGCGTGGCAATCCCCTGCTCAAACGCCCCCTGCGCGCGCCTGATGTGAAGCGCTGGCTCCAGCGCTCAGTAGCTCGCGGTAGAGGGCGAGGGTTTGGCGGGCTACCACTGGCCAGTCGAACGTCGAGCGCGCGATCTGCTCGCCAGCCGCGCCCCACTGCGGCCACTGCGCGCGCGCGGCCAGCGCCTCGCGCAAACGAGCCGCCAGTTCATCGGCATCGCCCGGCTTCACCAGCAAGCCGTTGCGACCGGGAATGACCTTGTCGGGAATGCCGCCGGCGGCGCTGGCAACGACAGGACGGCGATGGATCATTGCTTCCAGCGTGACCAGTGAGCTGCCTTCGTAGAGGGTTGGATGCACAAAGAGATCGATCTCTTCGTAAAGGCTATGCAGCTCTTCGTCGCTCAGCCGGCCAACGAACACGGTATGATCGGCAATGCCGGCCTGCCGCGCCTGTTGCTCGAGCGCATCACGCGCCGAGCCGCTGCCCACCAGTAACCAGCGCCAGTTGGCAGGCAATTCGTTACGGAGCCGACTCAACGCTGCGATGAGCACATCGAATCCCTTGTTGGGTTCGAGCCGTCCAACGCTCAACAAAACCGGATCACCGCTGGTCAGATTAAGCCGAAAGCGGAGCGCTGTTCGCAGATCGTCGCGCACCTGCGCCAGACACTCGGCGACATCGATTGCCGAGGGAATCACGACTACTCTGGCCGGATCGACACCGAGGTAACGCGGCAGATCGTCCCTGGTGCAGGCATCGGTGGCAATGGCCCGATCGGCCTGGCGATGACCGTAGGCGTAAAGCCAGCGAAACGGCGTATATGCCAGCCACTTCCAGCGATCGGGGGTGCGGAACTCCTCCATGCCGTGCGGATTGGCGACGAACGGGATGGCGCGCAACTGCGGGGCGCGTTGCCGCGCCAGCGCATACCCGAAGGCGCACAATCCCTGCGAATGCACCACATCGAAATCGCCATTGAGCGCCCGCTGCGCGGCCCGTTTGCCAATCCGCCAGCTATAGATGGGAAAATTGATCTGGCGGCCAATCACCCCGTTCGGCGGCAGACAGAACGAGGTATAGTCGTAGCGCAGGGTTTCGATCGCGGCGGGTTGCAGATCGCCAGCGCTTGCCCCCGGTGGCGGTGTTTGCACGTAGAGCGTGACTTCCACGCCGAGATAAGTGAGATACTTGGTCAGATGGTAAACGTGCCGTTCGATGCCGCCATAGCCATGGAGCGGGAAGACTGCGCGGGCCAGCATTGCCACCCGGATCGGGCGAGAATAAAGCGGATGTGAAGCCTCCATAAACTGCGCAGCCCTCCCTCAGCCAGTGAGCGTTTCTCTGGCGCGATGATACCACAGGAAGATTACCCTGCTGAACCTGCCGACAGGCACAGAGCCGCCGTAGTCTGGCTACGACGCTCTGCGTTTCACCGTGGAATCATGTGTGTGGAGCGGATGTCTGCCTGACGCTTTACATCTGACGAAAGAGGGAGCCGCGTTGCGCCCATGCCCAGGCATTGTTCGGATCGATCTCAATCGCCCGGGTCAGGTCGATGTACGCCTCTTCGTAAATCTTCATCGCCTGGTAGGTCGCGCCGCGTCGACTCAGTATCCACGAGTCGTCTGGTTGCAGTTCGAGCGCTCGATTAAAATCTTCCAGCGCTTCATTGTAGCGGCGCAACAGGCGATGGGTCTCGCCGCGCTCGGCCAATATCCAGATCACGTCAGGCTTGAGCGAGAGAGCCTGGTTGAAATCGGCCAGCGCTTCATCGTAGCGCCCTAAGACCCGGTAGACCTGCCCGCGACTGCCCATCGCCCAGACATGGTCGGGTTGGAGCGCCAGCACTCGATGAAAATCGGCCAGCGCTTCCTGGTACTGGCGGCGGAGACGGAACAACTCGCCGCGTTCGGCCAGCGCGCTCACATGGTTTGGTTCGAGATCAATCACCCGGCTGAAATCGGCCAGGGCTTCGTCGCTCCGCTCAAGGCTGCGGTACAGCAGTCCCCGTTGCAGATAGACCCATGTGTAGTTGGGGTCGAGTTCCAGGGCGCGGTTAAAATCGGCCAGCGCCGCTTCGGTGTCGCCGAGGGCGCGAAATGTGGCGCCCCGGCTGCCCAAAGCCCAGGCGTAGTTGGGGTCGAGTTCCAGGGCGCGGTTAAAATCGGCCAGCGCCTCGTCGAAATCGTCGATCAACCGGCGAGCTTCGCCGCGTTCGGCGTAGAGCCATGCTTGATGCGGTTGCAAGGCAATGGCTGCATCGAAGTCAGCAATCGCTGCTGGGTAATCGCGCAGTTCGCGGTAGGTGATGCCGCGATGACCGAGCGCCCACGGGTAGGCCGGATCGATGGCTAACGCCTGCGAGAAAGCGGCAAGCGCTTCTTGATGGCGGCGGAGCGCGCGCAGCGACTCGCCGCGTTCGGCGTGAACCCATGCCATCTGCGGATTGAGGGCCAGCGCCGCATCGAAATCGGCGAGAGCAGCGTCGTGACGCCGCAATGCACGCCATGCCTGCCCGCGGCTGCCGAGCGCCCAGGGGTATTCGGGTCGCAGCTCGATAGCTCGCGAAAAGGCGACAATCGCTTCTTCGTTGCGGCGGAGCATGCGCAGCGTTTCGCCGCGCTCGGCGTGGTAGGCCGGATCGTTGGGATCGAGCTGACATGCTCGCGTGAGATCGGCCAGCGACTCGTCGAGGCGCCCCAGCTCTCTAAGCACCTGCCCGCGCTGAAAATAAGCCCATGCGTAGTTCTCATCAAGCGCAATTGCTCGATTGAAATCGGCCAGCGCCGCTTCGCGTCGGTCGCTATACAGGCTTTCGAGACCCATTGATTTTCCCCCCTTTCAGCCGCGGTTGTCAGGTGTTGAGCAGTGTACCACTCTCTGTACGTTGTTGCCACGCCCGAAGTTGCGTCGCTCACGAGCGCTGACCAAGCAACCCGCCCAGTCCCAGCGCCACGATCTCGCGCCGTCCCAATTGTTCGCCCGCCATCAGGCGCGGCAGGATGAGATCGACAATATTCTGATCGCGCGAACGCACGCATCCTGGCGCGCCAATCAGCGGCAGCGGGCCATGCGGTCCCGGCAGATAAGCCAGCAGCAGCAGATTGCCTGGCTCAACCGGCGCGCCGTAGTGCGCGATCTCGCCGCCGATTCGGCGCGCGGCGCGGGGAATGACATCATCGATATCGACCACCGAGGTTTCGCCGGCGGTGATGATCAGATCGGCGCCCGCCTCAATCAGCGCGCTCAACCCGGCAGCAACTTCGACTTCGTCCGGCGGCAAATGGTAGTGCGCAATCATCTCCGCGCCCAGATCGGCAATTCGGCCAGCAATGGCTGGCAGCATCCCTCGCTCGACGCGCGCCCGCGCGGCCAGGCTGCTCACCAGCGCTACGCCTATGCGCCGCCGCACCAGCGGCGCCACCCGCAACACGCCCTGTCTGCCAGTTACCGCTGCCGCTCGGTTCAGATCGGCGGCTGGAACCGCGAAGGGAATGATCTTGATTGTCGCCAGCATGCGTCCGGTAGTAACCATTGTGTAAGGCGTGAGGGTTGCCACGGTCAGCCCATCAATCAGGTTGATCGCCAGCAGCGCTTCGGCATCGATCAACAGTGGCCCGGTAGCGGCGGCGAACAGATTGACGCGACCGGCGTGCGGTTCGCCGATCGTCACGCCCGGCCCGGCCACGATCTGCGCCAGCCGGTAGGCTGCGTCATCTTCGTGCACATCGTCGTCTGCCAGCACTGCCACCCGCACCGTGGTCAGGCCCAGTTCGGCGAGGCGCGGCAGATCCTCGGCGCGGAGCCGTCGGCCTTTGCTCAACGCTTTTCGCCCCTGCGCATCGGCCACGTTGTGGCAGAGAATATGGCCAACCGCCGCCGCGGGCGGTAAGGTTTCAATGCGCATCGTCTCCTGCCTGTTGCTATACGGGTACTCGCCATTCATGGTACCATGATGATGGTTGAAGCACTACTGAAACCTGACAACTTCTATGCAAACAATTTCAACAATGCCTCGTGAACGCGGCCTCGGTTATGCCTTTGCCGGGGGGATTGTCATCACCCTGATCGCCGCTGCGCTCGGTGCGCTCTTCATCTACTGGTTTGTGACCGTACAGAAAGGGCCGGCGCCGCCTGAATTGCTGGCCGCCGATGTGCAACTCTACGCCAGCCTGTCGCCGACTCTGAGCGATATTCCCGAACGCCCGCGCATCGAACGCGCGCTCGCCGAGGTGTTTGGCCTGACAATGCCGGCCAGCGCTGAAGCCAATGTTGCCGCCTTGCTTGGCGTCAACCTCGATCGCGATGTTATTTCGTGGATCGGGAGCGATATCGCAGTGGTGGTGCGCGATTTTGCGCCGGTGACCCGTGATGTGGCAGCAGATCTGATCAGCAATGGCGAAGTGATGATCTTCCTCGCTTCACGCAACGATCCGCAGGCCCGCCTCTTCCTGGAGAAGCACCTGGAAGTGCGCCGCAATCGCGGCGAGACAATCAACGAAGCGCGCAGCGGTTCAACGACGATCTTTGTGAGCGACCAGGCCGGTCCGTTGCGCGCAGTCGGTTTGATCGAACACTACATCGTGTTCGCTAATCGGCCAGAAGCGCTACTCGAACTGGCGGGCGGGCGCGATCGGCCCGACCGCCTCGCCGCCGTCCCCGCCTTTCAGGAGTTTCGCAACACCATTGCCGCTGCGCGTTCCGGCGCAATCTACACCGATGGCTCGCCCGCCGCTGAAGCGGCCCGCGCCGCAGTGCGCGCCTGGCTCGCGCAGATTCTCGGCGCGTAGATTCCCGGCGCATAATGCGCATATTGCATCGTTATTCGCCAGGGGCAGGCTCCGCGCCTGCCCCTAATCAACACGCTGTCAGGTAGTCTCAGCCGAAGAGGGGGCATGCGACCGGGCAAACGGACGCCAGTGATTCAACACCAGTAAGATCGCGCAGCCGATAATAGCGACGAGACTGACCAGTTGCGCTACCCGAATGCTGCCTTCGCACGTGCCGCCAACTCCATTGGCGCAGAGACTGTCGAGGCGCAGGCCCTCGATCCAAAACCGGCCAGTCGAGTAGATGATCCCGTAGAGGAAGAGCAGATCACCCGGATTGAGCCGACGTCGTTCGGCAGGCGCCAGTCGCCCGAACCGCCGGTCGAGCCAGAGCAGCAGACCGACTCCGAACAGGTTCCATACCGATTCGTAGAGGAACGTGGGGTGGAAGAGTGTCGTGACTGGATACGTTGTCAGATCGTTGTAAGGCGGCAACCGGTACTCAGGATCGATGCGCAGTCCGAATGGCAGATCGGTTGGCCGACCATAGGCTTCCTGATTGAAGAAGTTGCCCCAGCGCCCGATGCTTTGGGCGAGCAGAAAGCCGGGCACACAGACATCGAGCCAATCCCAGTAAGGCAACTTTACATAACGAGTGTAAATAACAGTCGAAATCAGCGCGCCGATGATGGCGCCGTGAATGGCGATCCCACCCGTTGTGAGATTGAAGGCGCTCCACGGATTTGGCGCAAACCGCTCCCACTCGAATATCACGTAGTAGAGGCGCGCGCCAGCGATACCCAGCACCAGTCCCAGCATCAACTGATTCCACACGTGATCGGGATGATAACCGCGCGCCACAGCGCGGCGCGAAGCCAGCAGCGCGGCAATGAGCGCGCCGGTCATAATGATGGCGCCATACCAGCGCACGACGATGGGAATCCCGAACAAAGTAAAACTGATCAGAAACGGATCATCAGGCGGATAGAGAACCATACCTGCTCCAGCTAGAGTGCGGCGGCGTAGCGTACTGCATTGCGAAAGATGCGCAACCCATCACCTTCACGGCGGCGGGATTCACGTGTCCAGCGCGGGTGCTGGTGCGGCAAGATGGCGTTTTCCGGGTGCGGCATTAAGCCCAGCACATTTCCCTGCGGGTTGCACAGACCGGCAATCGCATTGGGCGATCCATTCGGGTTGGCCGGGTATTCATTCCCGGCATAGCGCAGCGCAACCAAACCGGCAGTCTCCAGTTCATCCAGCACTGCTGCATCGCGCACTGCAATCCGGCCCTCACCGTGGGCAACTGGAACCTCGATCGGCTGTTCAATGTCGCGAGTAAAATGGCAACGACTGTTGGTGACCGGCAGCAGTTGCACCCAGCGGCATTCAAACTGGCGCGATTCGTTTGTCGTGAGGGTGACCTTGGGCGACTGCCGGAGCGGGCCGGGCAGCAGGCCAGCCTTCACCAGTACCTGAAACCCGTTGCAAATTCCGATCACAGGACGGCCATCGAGCACAAACCGTTCCAGGTCTTCGCCGAGGCGATGGATCAGATCGACTGCCAGCAAGCGGCCTGCGCCGAGATGATCGCCATACGAGAAGCCGCCTGGAATCACCAGCATGGCATAATCGGTCAGCCGCGCTGAGCCTTCGGCCAGCCGGTTGATATGCACTCGTTCAGGACGGGCACCGGCCAGCTCACAGGCCAGCGCCGCATCGGCATCGCGATTGATGCCGGGAGCGCGCAGAATTAAGGCTTTCAGTTTCACCGAAACTCCATCTCCACCTCACCGATCTTGATCAGATCACCCGGCATGAGTCGTTGTGGCACCTTGGGCGGGATCATCCGCCCATTGATCTGGGTGCCGTTGGTGCTCTGCTGATCGGTGAGGACATAGTGATCGCCCCGCTTCTCGATGATTGCATGGAGCCGCGAGGCGATCCCGCGGTCGTGTTCAGCCAGATCAAGTTCAGGAAAATGCGCGCGGCTCGGATCGCGCCGGCCAATCCGCACCGGCGAACGATCCAGGATCACTTCCCACGCGCGGTAGGGTGAACGGACGATTAGGCGCGCAGGTTTGAGCATTGGCGCGACCGGATGCGGCGCGCTGACAGAGAGCGCCGATCCGCAGCCGGCGCAAAAGCGGGCCTGAGGTTTGTTGAGTCGGCCACATTGTTCACACACAATGCCGTCGGTCGTCGGTGCGGCGGGCGACGCTGGTGATGGCGTTGGCGGTAGTGTCGCTGGCGGCGGCGCTGCCGGCGCGCGCGCAGGCGGCAATGGCTTCATGCGACTGGTTGGATCAACAAATGGCGCCTTCAGCCGAGCGTGGAGAGCTTGCTCAAGTTCAGCGCAACTGGCAAACCGCTGATCGCGCTCCAGGCTCATCGCGCGAATAATGATCGCTTCCGTTTCCGGCGCAACCGACCGATTGATGCGGGTAATCTCGCCGCGGCGCGGCGGCTGCAATGGCACTGGTGGCATTGCCGTCAGCAGATGCAATAGAGTCGCGCCCAGGGCATAGATGTCGGAACGAGCATCGGTCTGGCCTTTGCCGTACTGTTCGGGCGGCGCATAACCTGCCGATCCCATCGCGATCGTATCTTTCGACTTCCCGATCTTGTGGGTGCGCGCTACTCCGAAATCGATCAGCTTGGCCACGCCATCAGGCGTCAGAATGACATTCGATGGCTTCAGATCACGGTAGATGATCGGTTGCGGACGGGTGTGGAGGTAGTGCAGCACCCGGCAGAGTTGAATCCCGTAGCCGAGCGCCTGTTGTTCGAGCATGGGCGCATTGGCCTCGCGAATGATCGCTTCGAGCGTCTTGCCGGGCACGAACTCCATCACCATCGTTGGCCGGCCCTCGTACTCGAAGAGGTCAATGACGACGGGCAGATTGGGAAACGACAGGCTGCGCAACAACTCGGCTTCCTGAATGAAGAGCTGGCGAGTTTCGGCCAGCTCTTCAGCGCTCAATTCACCGGCAGGACGCATCTCTTTTAATGCCCAGATGCTGCCATCGCTCACCCGCCGCGCGCGATACACCACCCCCATCCCACCTCGTCCGATGAGATTGAGGATGGTGTACGAGTCAGCGTGACCGCGCACAGTATGGTTGTCGTCGAGTCGGTCGAGCATAAACATGGCGGTTTGCCAGCGCATCCTGTTCTGCTCAGATTATACCACTGTGCCAGCGGCGCCGAGAACCGCCTGTCTGAGCCGCGCGAGGAACGCGCTACTTCAACAACAAACGCCTTGACGAACCGGTGCAGGGCTGGTATAATCACCAGCGGCTTGCCGAAGTGGCGGAATGGCAGACGCGGCGGTCTCAAAAACCGCTGGGGATCACACCCCGTGTGGGTTCAAGTCCCACCTTCGGCACCAGAGGTCGGCGGGGCGTGGCTCAGCCTGGTAGAGCGCCGCGTTCGGGTCGCGGAGGTCGGTGGTTCAAATCCACTCGCCCCGACCAAACAAGACCGGCGTCTGTGCGATAGCGCAGACGCCGGTTGTTCATTTCTTCCGCCATCAGAACCATGCCAGACCGGGGCAGATTGGGTATCATACTAGTGCTACAGATAATCGTGTCTGCCCGATCGTTCCTGTGTCGAACGATCACTTGAAACAACGGTTAGTATACGCTATGCGCCATGACCTCATCGCTCGCTGGACGCTCATTGCTGGCCTTGCGCTCACGCTGTTCATCAGCGGATGCGTCGATCTGGCCGCTGCGTTGCCGCCAACGCCCAGTCCATTTCCTACCCTGCCCCGTCTGCCGACGGTGACGCCGGTAACGCCAGAGCCGATCCGCTCGCCGGTGACGATCATCCTCGGCCCCTCAGCCACGGCAACCCCTTCACCCGAACAGTGGACTGGGCGCGCGCTGTTTGATGCCAACGTCCGCACTGGTCCCGGCACATCCTTCCCGGTGGTGACGGTGGTGCCGGCAGGCACTGAGGTCACGCTTGAAGGGCAACGGGCCAACTGGTATGTCGTGCGGCTGCCTGATGGTCAGAGTGGCTGGATGGCGGCGGCGGTGCTGGATGTTGATCCGGTCATCGCTACCCGCATTCCAGTCGTGGCGCCGTAGCATACGGTTCCTATCATAGAGTACAGTGGTGTCTAGTCTTGAAAAGCCGTTGCCAGACAATGGCGCTCTGCAAGCGCCGCGCAGTTGGGCGCAGGGGTTGACGCTGGCGTGACATATCAGCGCATAAACAGTGATACGATACAAAAAAGGAATGTGCTCTGCCGCGTTGTCTATCAGAAGGATACTGGCATGCTACTGTTTAATACCATGTCGCGTGAACGCGAACCGTTTGTGATCCTGTCTGATCGCCCCGTCACGCTCTACGTGTGCGGTGTTACTCCCTACGACACCACCCATATCGGCCATGCCCGCACCTTCATCGTCTTCGACGTGCTGGTGCGCTATTTGCAATGGCACGGCGCAACGGTGTGCTACTGTCAGAATGTAACCGATGTGGATGATCCGCTCTTCGAGCGCGCCCGCCGTGATGGAATTGATTGGCGCGCGCTGGCCGAGCGTCAGGTTGCCCAGTTGCGCGCCGATTGCGCAGCGCTCAATATTTTGCCCCCGACCTTTTTCCCGAAGGCCAGTGAGGAGATCGGGGCGATGATTCCGATCATCGAACGGTTGATTGCGCTCGGTCATGCCTACGTGGTCGATGGCAATGTCTACTTCAGCATTCGCACCGACCCCGAGTTCGGGCGCATGGCGCGCATGGGCTATGCTGAGCTGTTAGCGATTGCCAACCAGCGCGGCAACAATCCCAACGATCCAAATAAGCGTGATCCGCTCGATTTTGTGCTCTGGCAACGCGGAAAACCTGGTGATCCGACCTGGGAAAGCCCATGGGGGCCAGGCCGTCCGGGCTGGCACATCGAGTGCAGCGCCATGTCAATGCGTTACCTCGGAGAGCAAATCGACATTCACGGAGGCGGCGCCGATCTGATCTTTCCCCACCATCCGTGCGAAATCGCCCAGAGTGAATCAGCGACGGGCAAGCGCCCCTTCGCGCGTTACTGGATGCACGTTGGTCTGGTCTGGCTGGATGGCGAGAAGATGAGTAAATCGCTCGGCAACCTGGTGTTTGCCCGTGATGCTCTGCGTGAGCATAGCGCCGATGCGATTCGCTGGTATCTGCTCAGTGAGCACTACCGTGAAGACTTTGATTATCAGCGCGGCGCTCTGGATCGCTATGAAGGGTTCGTGGCCGATCTACGCCGGGCGGCGACGGTCGCTGGCGGTGACCACAGCCCGCTCGATGTCAGCCGCGGCTGCGCTGAGGTGATCGCCGCGATGGACAATGATCTCGATACTCCGGCGGCGCTGGCGGCGCTGCATACGATGGCCGGCATGATCATTGATGCCGCTGCCGATGGGCGCGATGTCAGCGCAGCTCAGGCGACTGCGCGCGATCTGGCGATGATGCTTGGCTTTACAATAGCCCGTAAAGCCCAGGGGCTTTAGCCCTGGGAGAGAAGGGCTTTATCCACTGTAGCGGCTTTAGCCCCCCAGCCACTCCACGGAGTGGAGGAGCTGGGAAAGTGGCAGTTTTTGCGCACATAGTGTATGCTCTATTCTGAGATTGGGGCTGCAATCTCTGGGTATCCAATCCCTGGAAGCCCAACCCGTTTGAGGTCGGGAGCAGTCACTCTGCAGGAACGCGCATCTGGCCGGAACTGATCGCGCAATCGACCCGGTAAGGGTCAGCAATCAGGTGTCAGATTGCTGACCCTCACTCGCTCTGCCAGCCCATAGCTATCGACCCTGACGATTCCGATCGCGTCCGCGCAAGAAGGGCGGAATGTCGAGATCATCGGTCGAAATGGCTGGTCGCACCGGCTGCACCGGCGGCTGGGTCGGCGTTTGAGCCGGTTGTTTGGGCCGCTGGAGCGACTGCGCGGTGGCCTGGCCGGTGCTGGTAGCCGCCGTCGGGTACGACCGCGTGCGCTGCACGTTCGTGTTGCGGTTCAGATCGAAACCGGTGGCAATCAGGGTGATCTTGATCTCGCCGGGCGGGAAGTTGGGATCAATCACTGCGCCGATAATGATATTGGCGTCGGGATCGACCTGTTTGGCAACAATATCGGCTGCTTCGTACACTTCCATAATGCCCAGATCTTCACCGCCGGTGATATTGAAGAGCACACCCTTGGCGCCGTCGATGCTCACCTCGAGCAGAGGGCTGGCAATCGCCTGATTGATCGCATCGAGCGCGCGAGTGTCGCCTTTGCCATGTCCAACCGCCATCAATGCCGATCCCTGCTGCGCCATAATCGTCTTGACATCGGCAAAGTCAACGTTAATCAACCCGCGCTGCGTAATCAGATCAGAGATGCCCTGAATGCCCTGGCGCAACACGTCATCGGCCATCAAAAACGCCTGCTGGAACGTCGTATTCTTGCTGGCGGTCTGCAACAGCCGGTCATTCGGAATCACGATCAGCGTATCCACGACCGGACGCAATTGCTCGATTCCGGCATCGGCCACTTTGCGGCGGTGATTGCCCTCGAACGTAAAGGGGCGCGTGACGACGCCAACCGTCAGTGCGCCGAGATCATGGGCAATCCCGGCGATGATCGGCGAGGCGCCGGTGCCGGTGCCGCCCCCCATACCGGCAGCCACGAACACCATATCGGCGCCTTTGAGCTGTTCGTAGATGTCCTCTTGATTCTCCTCCGCCGCTTTCTGCCCGATCATCGGATTGCCGCCGCTGCCCAGGCCGCGAGTCAGCTTATCGCCGATCCGAATGCGCACCGGCGCCAGCGAATGCATCAATGCCTGCACATCGGTATTGACAGTGATAAACTCTACGCCCTGCACGCCTGCTTCGATCATGCGATCAACGGCATTGCTGCCACCGCCGCCGACCCCAATGACCTTGATCTGGGCAAAGTCTTCGAGTGAGAAGCCATTGCTGCTACGATCGACCATGTGCGAACCTCCTTGGATTGTGGGTTATGGTAACAATTCGCGCAACCAGCGGCGGAAGCGCTCGTACACCGATATATCGTCATGAGGTGGAGACTGCTCAGACGGCCGCCCGCCATGCCGCATTCCCCAACGTAAAAGCCCTACGGCTGTCGCATACGCCGGCGAGTCGAGCGAGTCGGTCAACCCGCTCAACCCATCGGGCACCCCAATTCGGACCGGCAGTTGCAATGTCTCGCGCAACAGGTCATCAAACTGATTGAGTTGCGCGCCGCCGCCCGTCAACACAATTCCTGCCGGCAACATACCTTCATAACCGCTCCGACGCGCTTCCCCGATAATCAGTTCAATCACCTCTTCGGCGCGCGCCTGTAACACCTGTTTGAGCAGATGAATGCTCACCTGCTGCTTTTCGCCTATGGTCAGCGTGTCGGTATCGATCAGGTCGGTGTGATCGCCCGCGGCGGGCGGGTTGCCGGCAATAGCGCTCCCGTAGCGCAGCTTGAGATATTCGGCAGTATGTTGCGGTGTGTGCAGCACATACACGATGTCGTTGGTAAAATGCTGGCCGCCGACGGGAATGACACCGGTATGCCACACGCCGCCCTGGGCGAAAATCGCTACATCAGTGGTTGCGCCGCCAATATCGATCAGCATAACGCCGCGTTCGCGGTCATCGTCGCTCAACACTGCTTCCGCAGCCGCCAGGGGTTGTAAGACCAGATCTTCAATCTGCACTCCGGCGCGCTCAACGCTGCGGATGAGGTTCTGCACCGCCATTGGCTCAGCGGTCACGATATGCGTCTCGACTTCGAGGCGCACGCCGCTCATGCCGATCGGGTCGCGAATGCCATCATTGCCATCGATGACATACGATCGCGGAATGACATGAATGATCTCGCGCTGCATCGGGCCGGCCACGACCTGGGCAGCTTCGACCGCTCGCTTGAGATCGTTGCGAGTGATCCCCTCTTCCGGCTGTTGCACGGCGACAACGCCTCGGCTATTGAGCGAGGAGATATGGCGGCCAGCCAGGCCAACAAACGCGCGCGTCACGCGGAAACCACTGGCTCGCTCTGCCTTCTCAATGCTGGCTTCAATGGCGGTTGCCGCTTCGTCGATGTTCACGACGACCCCTTTATCGATCCCCCGGCTCGGCACCATGCCAACGCCAAGAATCTGGAGCCGGCGGCTATCGCCGGCCTGGCCGACAATCGTGCAAATCTTGCTGGTGCCGACATCTATTCCTACAATGGTGCGTGACATCGTCCGTGCCATAGAATCCTCACAGCCTGACGCGCGATCCGTTATGGTGTGGCGGCGGATCGGTTCTGGTAATATGGGTTGATCGGTCGTAAATCAAGGTATGTGAATGGTGTCTGGTCAGCAAGCATATATGCCAGGATGGCAAGTTTGCGCTCGAGTCGTTCGTTGCGCCCAAAGACAATCATCTGGTCTTGTTCCGATCGAACGAAGACGCCTAAGCCGAAATCCCACCCGATTTGAGCTGGATGCATCCCCAATTCATTCGGTAACCGGAACGCCAGCTCACGCGCCAGCGCTAATGCGTCGGTGTCGAGCCGCATGTTGGACTCGACTGGCAGATTCGATGTGTCTACGATAACCAGCGCATCGGCTGCGGGCGCCGACGACGCTGCTTCGATCACGTATCCCTGGCGATCGACCAGATAATCGACCCCGCCAGTGCGCCAGTAGGTTGCAGGCTGGCGTTCGACCACGATCACGCGCGCCCGATCGGGCAGGTTCAGGCTGATCCGCGCATATTCGACATACGGACTGGCCATAAGCGGCGCGACGACGGTCTTCTCATCAATCAGCCAGATCGGGCGGCCTTGCAGCGCTAGCGCCGCCACAATCCGTTCCGGGCTAAGAAACTCTGCGCCAACGACCTCAACGGTATGGATACGGAACCGATCGCTAAACAGAGCGTACATCAGGAACGCGAAGCTCACCGCGAAGATCGCGCCACTGACCAGTCGTCCGCTCTGCAAGCCCGGCCAGAGCCGCTTTCTCCAGCCCGGCACGGCTGATTCGCCGGTGCGTTGACGTAATCGCTGGCGTCGGGCGGCGATGCGTTCGCGCGTATTGGGCGGATTGTATTCCATACCTCTCGGGCTCCTCTGTCGTCGCGGTCAGTTATACTGACGACCGCGCCTTATGCCGGGCAATAGCCAGCTCGACCAGCCGGTCAAGCAGGCGCGGATATGGCAAACCGCTGACTTCCCACAGCATGGGATACATGCTGATCGGCGTGAATCCGGGCATGGTGTTGACCTCGTTTAGCCATATCGTTCCCCGCTCACGGTCGAGCAGAAAATCAACCCGCGCCAGACCTGCGCCATCGATCGCCTGAAATGCCTGTATCGCCAGACGTTGCACCTGGGCGATCTGCTCCGAGTCAAGCTCGGCTGGCGCTACCGTCTGCGAACCGCCGTCGATATATTTGGCGTGGTAGTCGTACCATTCGCCTGCCGGAATGATCTCGCCGGGCAGACTGGCCATGATCTGTTCGTTACCCAACACCGAAACCTCGATTTCGCGCGCTGTTATGCCCTGTTCGACAATCAGACGACGATCGTAGCGCGCAGCTTCCTGCAACCCGGCGATCAGGCCGGCGCGATCGCGCGCTTTACTGACGCCGACACTGCTGCCAAGGTTGGCCGGCTTGACAAACATCGGGTAGGTCAGCATCGCCTCGATACGCTCGCACAGCGCTTCGATAGCCTCAAGTTCGCTGCGGCGCACCAGCAGCCATGGCAACACGGGCAGACCAGCGGCGGCAAAGGCGGCCTTCATCAGCCCCTTATCCATCCCGACGGCGCTCGCGGCGACGCCACATCCGACGTAAGGGACGCCGGCCAGTTCCAGCAGACCCTGAATGGCGCCATCTTCGCCATACGGCCCGTGCAACACGGGAAACACCACTTCCACCTGCGGCAGGAACCAGCCGGGTGTCCCGATCCGCCCAAGATCGCGCACTGGCCCGGGCGCAACCTGCGATGCACTGGTCGGTAACCGCGCCGGATCAGCCGCTGCCATCAGCGTAGCCAGCGCGCCGGCGCCGTGCAGCCAGCGGCCATCTTTGCTGATGCCGATTGGCTCAACGCGGTATCGTTCCGGATCGAGCTGCTTCATCACCGCATGCGCAGAGACGAGCGATACTTCGTGCTCGCCGCTCTGTCCGCCAAAGATGACGGCAATTGTGATCGGTTGTGTCATCGATGACCTCTCAGCGCGCGCCAGTTGATCGAAGAAACGATCATTATCTGATACAACGAAATTCCTTAGATAATTTTGCTCATGATTGCGTTCATGATGATCTTTTTTGGCTATTTTCCAGCGGTATGAACGATATCGTGATAGCGCTGGTGATTGATTATCGCTGGCCATGCTCGCATTCATCTACGATGCCGTTATCGATAGTCGCATAGCCTCAAATAATGCGCACTTCCAGTTCTAATTCAACTCCAAAACGGTTGAGTACTGTCGAGCGGGCCAATTCGATCAGGGCCAGAATATCGCTGGCGCTGGCCTGGCCGCGATTGATGATATAGTTCGCGTGGATCGGGCTGATCTGGGCGTCACCGATCTGCGTTCCTTTCAAGCCGACAGCCTCGATCAGGCGTCCGGCGCTATCACCAGGCGGATTTTTGAACACACTTCCGCACGAGCTGCCTGCCGGGGTTTTGCGGCGGCGTTCGGCGGCAATGGCGGCCATACGCGCAGCCAGCGCTGCCGGATCCGCCCGGCGCAGTTGAAAGCGGCCTGCCAGCACCAGCGGCGGTATTGTCTCGGCCAGCGCGCGTTTCAACACGCTCTCGCGATAGGCATAACCCAGCGCGCTCACCGGCCATTCGACCCGCTCGCTGCCGCGCAGCAGCAGCTCAACCGTTTGCACGACACCGGCAGTATCGCCGCCGTAGCAACCGGCATTGCCTACAATCGCTCCGCCAATCGCGCCGGGCAATCCTTCGGCCCATTCCAGACCAGCCCAACCCATCGCGGCCATTCGGCGGGCCGTGCCAGCCATCGGCGCGCCGGCTTCGATCCACAGTTCAGCGGTGTCGCCGCGCTCGCTCAATTCCCATCGTTGCCCGCGATAGGCGGCGATCACGCCGGCGAAACCTTCATCACGCACCAGCATGTTGGTGCCGCGCCCCATCCAGATCAGCGGCAGGTGATGCGCTATTGCCCAGGCTGCCAGCGCCATCGCTTCATCTGGAGTGGCCGGTTCGGCGTAATAGTGGGCTGGTCCGCCCGCGCGCCACGATGTGTGCCGCGCCATCGATTCGCGCTCGCGCAGTGATGGTAGGGTTACGTTCATCGCTGCTCTCCCTGCCCGAGCTGTTCGAGCGTCATGGTCGCTACCCGGTCGCTGTCGCCGGCGCCTAATACCAGCAGCACATCGCCAGGCTGGAGCAATTGGCTCAAGACGGTTACAGCGCTGGTGATCGAGCCGCCGTAATGGGCGGCAATGGCCTGAGCGGCGAGGAATGCGGCCAGCTCGCTGGCCAGACCCGCTGCATCACCCTGCTCACGCGCCGGATAGACATCGCCAACCACGACCACATCGGCTGCGCGACACGCTTCTGGCCATTGCGTCCACAAACTGCGCGCGCGGCTAAACGTGTGCGGCTGGAGATAGACAACGATTCGGCGCTGACCGAAGCGCTGGCGCGCTGCTGCGATCGTGGCCCGCACCTCTGAAGGATGATGCGCGTAGTCATCGATCACCGTGACGCCTGCTGCTTCGCCGCGCACCTCAAACCGCCGATGGCTGCCGCGATACGTCGCCAGCGCTGCCGCTGCCGCTTGCAGATCAGCGCCCCACAATGCCGCTGCGGCCAGCGCTGCGGTCGCATTGCGCACATTGTGTTCGCCCGGCACGGCCAGTGTCACGGTAGTTGCCAGCCGGCGGGCAAATGTGCGACGATCGTAATACCAGAGATCAAACTGCTGACCAGTGGCGGTTGCCATCAAACGGCTCGCCGTCCAGTCGAGCGGCGCCAGGCGACACGAAACCGGATCAGATGCCACTCGCTCATCGATCCCGTACAGGCGAGCCGTTCCCTGCTGATCGAGCGCTGCTGCCCCTGGATCATCGGCGCAAATCAGCAACCGGCGCGGATCGCGCACCTGCGCTGCGAAGGCGGCAAAGGCGGCAGTGTACTCCGCAACGCTCGGATAGATGTCGGGATGATCCCATTCGACGTTGGTAATAATGGCCAGCGCCGGCGTGAGCGCCAGAAATACTCGATCATATTCATCGGCTTCGATCACCAGCGGCGCAGTTGGATCGCCCCACTGGGCGCTGCCGCCCAGATCAGGCACTTCAGCGCCGATCAAAAAGCCGCACGCCACGCCGGCTCCGCGCAGCGCGACCGCGACCATCGCGCTGGTGGTGGTCTTGCCGTGGCTGCCCGCAATCGCAATCACCGGCCGTTGGGCCGACCACGCGCGCCAGAGATCGGCGCGACTCAGGCGAGGAATACCCAGCGCCGCTGCCGCTTCGATTTCAGGGTGTGATCCGCGCGCGGCAGCGGTGGCCAGCACTGCATCAGCGCCACGCACATACGCAGCGTCGTGGCCGTGCCAGATCTGCGCTCCTCGCGCTGCCAGCGCAGCCGTAGCCCGGTTCTGCGTCAGATCGGAGCCACTGACCGTATGACCCTGATCGAGCAACAGGTGGGCCAGTCCACTCATCCCGGCCCCGCCAATCCCAATGATGTGATAGTGACTCACGGCTTCCAGACCTTCGGAAAATTGAACAAGATCAGTAATCCCAAAATCATGAAGAAGATGGCGATGAGCGAGGGCAGCAAGATGCTCACATCAGGCAGCACATTCAACACTTGCGCAATTGGCCCTTCGAGCACGCCGCCTTCGGCCACGAATTCATTCCAGAACACAACCAGCGCGTTCGTCCATAACAGGGCAATCAACGCGCCGACGAACAGGCCCAACGGTCGCGCCAGCTTCTCCTTCGGCGGCCCCTTCCAGGCTGCTTTGCTGTCGAAAAACGCGCCCAACAAGATTAGCGCAACAAATGCCACCGATCGAAAGAATAATGGCACCTGAAATCCTGGCGTGATCAACGGATCAAGCACCGGCGCCAGATTCGGATCGTTGCCGATGATAAAAGCGATCAGGCGCGGTGCGTTGACCCATAAGCGATTGATCACATCGACCACAAACGTTCCGCCGCGAACACACAACACATACGCGATGATTGTCCAGATCGCCACCGTCAACAGGTTGCGCAATCCCTGCTGATACCCGGCATAACCCCCCAATGCCATCAGAATCAGCAAGATGGCCACGCCATTCAGATTGACTGTGATCACGCTCTGGGCGAGAGGAAAGACCATCCACCAGTGTTCTGTCATGCCGAACTCCTCTGCGCGAGGTCAAGAAGCGCTGTTGCCAGCGTACGGGCCGCATCCGGACGGGCCAGGTTGCGGCAGCGCTCAGCCATGTGCTTTCGCATCTCCCTATCGGTAAGCAACGAACGAATGGCCTGAGCCAGTGGGCCAGCCTCTGGCTGACCGGCGCCGAGCAGCGCGCGATCGGCCACCTTGAGCGCTGCGCCGCGTTGTGCCAGGTAATCGGCATTCTCGTCTTGATGCACATACGGATAGGGCACCAGCACTGCCGGCAATCCTGCCGCAGGCAGTTCAGCCAGCGTTGAAGCGCCACTGCGACACACGGCGACATCGGCAGCAATGAGCGCTGCGGCCATGCTTTGCGCGCTGTTGCTCTCAAGGTAAGGAAAGAGCCGGTAACGCGCCCGGAGTGTCGGTTCAAGCCGACTGGCTGCTTCTTCCAACCAGATCTGATCGCCTTCGCGACCGCACACGTGAATAATGGTACAGAGCGGAAGCAAGGTTGGCAACAGGGCAGCGATAGCCTGATTGATGCTTCGCGCGCCGCGGCTGCCGCCATAGACGAGCAAGACCATCTGATCGTCAGGTATCCCAAAGGCGGCCCGCGCTGCGCTGCGTTCGATGGTAAACAGCTCTGGCCGCACCGGATACCCGGTGACCAGCGCGCGGGGGTGTTGCTCGCTTAAACCCAGGCGAGGCAGCGCATCACTGACATTGACTGCTGTCCGATCGGCGATTCGGCTGAGCAAGCGCACGGCAAGGCCAGGAACAACATCCGGCAGATAGATCATCGTCGGGATGCGGCGGAGTTTGGCGGCCACAAATAACGGCACGCACACATATCCGCCTGTGCCCAGGATAGCTGCCGGGCGTTCTTGCGCGATCAGGCGCAGCGCCGCGAACACTCCCCGCCCCAGGACGCCCAGCGCCCGCGCAAGCTGGATCGGCCCGCGACCGCGCACCGCTGCTGCCGGTAATGACCGGAACGGCAACCGGCTTTCGCGAGCGATAATTTGCTCTTCCATGCCGCCCTTGCTGCCGACATACACCACATGCGCTCGTTCAGCGAGCGCGGCGGCGACGGCCAGCGCCGGATAGACGTGCCCGCCAGTCCCACCGCCTGAGAGCATCAGACGCAAGGCGGCGCTGATTGTCTGAGATTGTGCTGCGAGATGGTGACTGTTCTGCATGCCGTGAAATATTCAATAGAATGCCAACTGCCATCAATGAACTGATCAGCGACGAACTGCCATACGAGATGAACGGCAGGGTCAGGCCGGTAAACGGAATGAGCGAGATGGTAACCGCGATGTTGATAAATGCCTGGAACACCAGCCACGAGGTAATCCCAATCGCAACCAGCGCCGCAAATGGCGATGGCGCGCGCGTAGCGATCCGATATCCACGCGCGGCAATCAGCAAAAATCCCATCAGCAGAGTTAATGTTCCGATCAGTCCCCATTCTTCGCCGATGATGGCGTAGATCGTGTCGGTGTGCGGCTGCGGCAACCAGAGATACTTCTGGCGGCTCATCCCTAGCCCTTGGCCGGTAAGACCGCCGCTGGCCAGCGCGTAGAGCGCGTGAATGATTTGGTAGCCATCGGTGCTGGCGCGCGACCATGGATCAAGAAAGGCTTCCCAACGCCCACGCCGGACAGTTGTTATCAGGATAAAAAATGCGCTGATGCTCAAGGCGGCTGCGCCGCCAACATGCCAGAGGTTAGCGCCGGCGGCGAAGAAGATGGCGCCGCCAATCAGCAAGACGACAATCGTTGTGCCCAGATCCGGCTGGAGCATGATCAGTCCGCAGAGAATACCCAGCATCAGGCCAAATGGCGCCAGACCGTAGGTGACGTTGCTGAGCCGATGACTGCGGCGCGACAGCCAGTGCGCGAAGTAGATAATCATCGCCAGTTTGGCGAATTCAGATGGCTGAATGCTGAATATGCCCAGCCAGCCATCGCCAAAGCGAATCCACGATCGCGCTCCGTTCACTTCAGTCATACTGGTCGGCAGGAGCAGAACAGCGATCAGGAGGATGACAGCGCCGGCCATCAGGTGGATCGAATAGCGTTGCCAGAACTGGTAATGAATGCGCTGCATAACCAGCATGGCGCCAAGGCCGAGCAGCGCGCCGGTTGTCTGGCGTAATGCGTAGTAGAACGGATTCGCTTTATAGTAGGCTGCTTCGACAAAACTGGCGCTGTAAACCATGACCAATCCAAACAAAACCAGCGCAAGCACGGTAGCCTGGAGCACTCGATCCGGCGGCTGGTGGGTGCGATCGAAGAGCGCAGTGGCTGATTCGCGTCTGGTGTCACTCTTCAACCTGATCTCATCACGACTCGTTATTCCAGCCATCACTATCCTCACTTCCAGCGCTTTAAGCCGGCCTCACCAGTTGCGCCACCACCAGCATGACCAGCGCAATTGCAATCACCCACAACCAGCTCTGCGCCGGGAAGCGGCGAATGATCAGCGGCGGAAAAAAGCGTAGATCGATGGTCAGACGGGGCGCAAGCGCCAGACCAATGACGACCCCGCTGACCAATCCGCCGATATGCCCCCAATTGTCGATCACGCCCTGGGCAGCAAAACCAATTAAGAGATTGATGAAGGCGATGGCGGCAATGCCCTGCACCTGATTCCGACCGAATTGCCCAAGCGCCTGCCGGTTGAGATAGTAGAACATGCCCAGCCCGCCAATCAATCCGAAGACTGCGCCGCTGGCGCCCACGGCTGGAGCTGGCGAGAGGGCATAGGAGGCAATGCTTCCTCCCAACCCGCTCAGCAGATACAGGGCGAGAAACCGTCCGTGACCATAGAAGCGTTCGCTTTCTGGCCCCAGCACCGAGAGCGCATAGCCGTTGAAAAAGATGTGGATCAGATTGGCATGCAGGAAGGTAGCCGTCATCAGGCGCCAGCCCTCGCCTGCAGCAATTCGCTCGTTCACTTTTGCGCCCAACGCCACCAGCACTGGAAACGCTGGCTGGAAGAATGATCCGCTCAAGACACAGCTCAAGAGGTAAATAATCCCAATTGCCCAGAGCAGGCTGTACGTTACGACCGGACGCGGTAGCGGCGCGCGCGGCGGCGGTGATGGCGGCAGTTCCTCCTCATTCAGATCTGGCCGACGACCAAACTCACGTTCAGCCCGCCGGAGAAACTCTTCGATCTCATTGGGTTCATCAGGCGGACGCGCCATCAGCTTGTTCTCCCTTGCCGGCGGCGCTCAACGCCTGCACGATCTGGCAAAACGCTTCGCCGCGATGAAACTCATTCCGAAACATGCCAAAACTGGCGCAACCAGGTGAGAGTACCACTGCCGCGCCGGGCTGTGCGAAGGATCGCGCAATTTGCACTGCCTGCGCCAGATCAGAAAACGGGCCTGCTATCGGTAGCGTGGGATGCTGCCTGCGCAGCAGCTCGTGGAGAGTCGGTGTCGCGCTGCCCTCCAGCAAGACGACGGCGGCAGCGCCGCCAGCGATCGTGGCTGCCAGCGCCGGCAGGTCAAGGTCTTTGTCGGCCCCGCCAGCGATCAGAATAACCGGCCCCGGTACGGTCGCCAGCGCGGCAGCCGTTGCCGCCGGATTGGTCGCCGTCGTGTCATTGATGTAGCGCACGCCATCGAGCACGCGCACCAGTTCAAGCCGATGCTCGACACCGGTTACCGTATGCAATGCTGCTACGATCGCATCTGGATCGATGCCAAATCTGAACGCCAGCGTTGCTGCGGCCAGCGCATTGGCCAGATTGTGCATTCCGGGCAACCGCACATCGTGGCGGTGAAACAGGATCGTGTCACGATAGCGAGCGTTGCCTTGACCGTCGATGAACGCTTCTGCCGTCGCATCGGTGAGACTATAGCTGATGATTCCTGGGCGGCCTGCGCCCCATTCCCGCGCCTGTTCCACCGGCAATACCGCCGCATCGCCTGGTTGCTGATGCGCTATGATCTGGCGTTTGGCGTTGGCGTAACGCTCAAACGTTCCGTGCCAGTTGAGATGGTCGATGCCCAGATTAGTCAGCAGCGCATACGGTGGACTAAGGCGCGCTTCTCCCATCCGCTCCAGTTGAAAACTGCTCAATTCCAGCACAACCGGGGTGTGCGGCCCGATCTGGTCAAGCGCTTCCAGCGCCGAAATGCGCAGATTTCCTGCCACGACAGTGTCGGGATAGCGCTGGCGCACCATCGTTGCCAGCAGCAGCGTGGTTGTGGTCTTGCCTTTGGTGCCGGTCACGCCGAGAATCGGGCCGGGGCAGGCGCGGAAGAAGAGAGTCATTTCGGTTTCGATGGCGATGCCGTTCGCGCGCGCCAGCGCCAGCCACGGCGAGTCGGGGCGCACCGCGGGGTTGACGACCAGCAGATCAGCCGCGCGAACATCATCGGCCCGATGTTCGCCCAATGTGTAGCGCACGCTGGCGCCGCACTCTGCCGCAAAAGCGTTCAGGCGCGCAATCGGCTCGGCCAGCGCCGTTGCCGAGGCCAGATCGGTGACGGTCACCTCGGTGCCATGGCGCACCAGCCAGCGCGCGACGCCCAGCCCGCCGCCATGCACGCCCAGCCCCATCACGAGCACCCGTTTCCCGGCCACATCGATCATTAACGTCCCCCGTCTTTCTCCAGCACAATAGCGCTCGCCTGCTCCTGTTGCGCGCCTGATTGCGGTGTGCCAAAGATGAGCGCCAGCGAAATCCCGACCATCGCCGCGACCGTGCCAATCAACACGAAACGCTGCGTCACCTGCGGCTGGCTCCAGCCGAGCAATTCAAAATGGTGATGCAGCGGCGCCATCTTAAAGATACGGCGGCCTTCACCATACCTCCATTTCGTCCACTTGAAGTAGCCGGTCTGGATCATAGTTGATAAAGCCTCAACCACGAATACGATTCCGATCACCGGCAACAGTGCCCACTGTTGCGATTGCAACGCGACCACGGCCAGCGTGGCGCCCAGCGAAAGCGCGCCGAGATCGCCCATGAAGACCTGGGCCGGATGCGCGTTGTACCAGAGAAAGGCCACGCATGCGCCGACCACGGTAAAGCAGAATGCCATCAGGTTCGTTAAGCGCGGTTCGGCGAGAAAGGTAATTACGCCATAGGCGCCAAAGGCAAGAGTGAGATTCCAGCCAGCCAGACTGTCCAGGCCGTCGGTGATGTTCACCGCATTGGAGATGAAGACGATGATCAGCGTAGCGATCGGGATGAATAGCCAGCCGATATTGATCTGACCGACAAACGGGATCTGCACCAGCCCTTCGTGTTCGAGACCAAACGGTTGCGGTAAGTAGAGGGCGAGGCTGGCGACGAAGGCGACCGCCATCATGATCCAGAACTTGAAGCGCACGGTGAAGCCATACGTTCGCGACCGCGATCCCGTGAGAGTCAGCCAGTCGTCGATCGCGCCCAACACGGCGAAGCTCACCATCACGCCCAACGGCAAGAGCATCGACCAGCGATCAACCAGGTTAAACAGTATGGTGAGCACGACGACCGTGCTGATGATCATGATCCCGCCCATTGTCGGCGTGCCTACTTTGACCAGATGACTCTGCGGGCCATCAGGACGAATGCGCTTGCCCAGTCGATGTTTGCGCGCAAAGCGCACCCACCACCCACCGATAATCAGGGTCAACACGAATGCAGCGGCAGCGAGCAACAGGGCGCGCGCCATATCCTGAACCAGCACTGCGCGAAGGACATTCACACCCTCTTCTCCTCGTTCTCGGCGCGTAAGGCATTGACGATCGTTTCCATCTGCACTCCGCGCGATCCCTTGATCAACAGACAATCACCTGGCTGTATCCGTTCTCTGAGCAACGCGATCGCGTCGTCGTTGTTGGGGCATGTCACCACCTGATCGGGCGACATCCCGGCAGCCAGCGCGGCCATTGCCATTGTGGATGCCTGCCGGCCAACGGCAACCAGCAGATCTGCCGTCTGTGCCGCCGCTGCGCCGACCTGCTGGTGCCCCTCGTCGCTGGCTGCGCCCAGCTCGAGCATCTCGCCCAGCACGGCGATCCGCCGCCCGGCAGTTTCTGCCAGCACGCGCAACGCCGCAATCGTTGAGAGGGGAGCGGCATTGTATGTGTCATCGATGATGGTTACGCCGTGCCGTCCGGTGACGACGCGCAGCCGCAACTGCTCACCAGGGTTGCGCAGGCCGGCTTCTATCGCTTCCCAATCGAGGCCAAGCGTCAGGCCAGCGGCAATTGCGGCCAGCGCGGTATAGGCATGGTGTTTGCCGATCAACGGTGTTGCCAGCCGGCGAGTCTGCCCTTGCGCGGCCACAGTCAATTCAATTCCGCGCAGGCCGTGGCTCACCACCTCAAGCGCGCGCACGGTAGCCGCTGGATGATGACCAAACGTGATTACCTGAGCTGGCGTTCGCCCGGCCATTGCCGCCACGCGCGGATCATCGGCATTGAGAATGCACCATCCCGTTGCCGGCAGCGACTCGGGCAATTCAGCTTTGGCGTTGGCAATTGCCTCAATACTTCCCAACCGTTCGAGATGCGAGGGGCCGACATTGGTGACAATCCCAACGTGGGGCCGGGCCAGCGCCGCCAGAAAGCGGATCTCGCCCGGCGCCCACATCCCCATCTCGAGCACTGCCACCTCGTGGCTGGCAGTAATCCCGAGCAGGGTGGCCGGTAGGGTTATCTCGCTGTTAAAACTGCGTTGACTTTTTAAGGTGCGCCATCGCTGGCTCAACACAGCCGCGACGACCTCTTTCGTTGAGGTCTTGCCCACGCTGCCGGTGATCCCGATCACCGTTAGCGTGAACATCTGTCGATGGTAGACTGCTGCGCGCTGCAATGCTTGCAGCGGGTCGTCTACAGCGATGAGGAGGCATGTATCACGCGGAGTCTGCGCCAGCGCTGCGCTGTCGGTCGGCGCGAGCAGTCGCCACGGGCGTGTCACCGCCGACCAATCCAGCTCCAGCGTTGCCAGCGTATCCGGCGAAACCAGCGCCGCTGCCGCGCCTCGTGCCACCACATCGGGCAAAAAACGATGTCCGTCGGTGCGTTCGCCAGTTAAGGCCACAAAGAGTGATCCTGGCGTTACCTCGCGCGAATCGATCACTACCGGGCCGATCAGCATCTCGTCCCACGGTGGCGGAACTGTGACGCTGCGTCTGACCGAACGCGCCTGCACCCCGCAAAGCAAGTTGTTTAACCTGATCAAGCCGGCCTCCCGCTACTATCTGTTGCGCTCTGTTCCACGCGGAGGCCATTATAGCATCTCCCTTCTGGCTGACCCGGAATATCAATAGCGCCGCTTCCTGATACCAACCTGAAAATGAGTGCGCGTTCGCCATAGCGTTTCCTCTCACGGCTGCCCCAGACTGACCAGCGCGCGATCAGGCGGAATATGCGCATAGCGGATCAACTGGTCAACCACGTTGTAGTAGACCGGAATGGCGGTCAGCACACCGAGCGTGTCTTTCTTCGGTCGATCAATCTTCACCAATACAACAAACCGCGGATCATCGACCGGCGCGATGCCAACAACCGAGCCAATTGTGTAGACCGGATCGTAGCCGCCGCCTGGCAGCGGAATCGAAGCGGTGCCCGTCTTCGCGCCGACCCGATAGCCGGGGATCAGCCACTGATCGCTCCAGTTACCGGTGCGCGGCCCCCAGATCACCGGCGCGTAATGGTTGGCGGCGGGGACGATCAGCTCACGCACCGTTCGCGCCACCTCTGGGGTGATCGGTTGGCCGACCACCTGCGGCTGGATCTGTTCACAGACCGATTCCCGGCAGATTCGCTGCACGACGTAAGGGCGCATCATCACACCATCGTTGGCGATAGCCGCGACCGCCTGCACGAGTTGCAACGGCGTGACCGAGATCGCCTGCCCGTAGGCGTTGATTAGGAAGGTCAGCGGATTGTAGCCGGCGCTGCCCGGAAAATTGACGATACCGCTCTCTTCCCCGTTCAGATCAACCCCAGATGGCTGACCAAAACCCAACAGTGCCACTGTGCGGTAGAACGACTCCGGGCCGGTTAGCTCATTAAACTGCAATGCCGCCACATTGCTTGAGAAATAGAGCATCTTTTCCAGAGTCAGGGCGCCGCGCGGCACGTCGTCAAAGTTGCGCAGCGCGCGCCCATAGCGCACTACCCAACCCGGATCATCCACCGTGGTGTCAGTAGTCACATTGCCTGAGCTAAGGGCGGCGGCGGCGGTAACGATTTTGAAGGTGCTTCCCGGCTCGTAGACCACGCTGATTGCCGGATTGCGTCCGTACACTTCCGGCGGGTACTCCTGCCAGCGATTGGGGTCGAAGAACGGCCAGCTTGCCATCGCCAAAATAGCGCCCGTCCGCGGATCAAGCACAATGACCGATCCCCCGTCAGCATTCTGTTCGTTGATCGCCTGTCGCAGCTCGCGCTCAGCGATCTGCTGAATAAAGGGATCAATCGTTAATTGCAGGTCAGCGCCGTGCTGGGGCGGCAAGATCGACGACTGAAGAGAGGCGATGGGATTGCGCAACGGATCGAATTCGCCCTCGATCCGCCCTTCGCTGCCGCGCAGGATGCGATCATAAAAGGCTTCGATCCCGCTCACTCCTTCGCCGTTCAGATTCAAAGCGCCTACGACCTGCCCGGCCACCGATCCCTGGGGATAAAAACGCATCGGTTCATACACGAGCCAGATTCCGGGCAACTGGAGCGCTTCAACGGCTGCTGCTGCCTCAGGCTCAAGCCAGCGCGCCAGCCGCACCCACTGTCGATCAGAGCGCAACTCGGCGAGAATCCGTTCAGCAGGTGTTCCGGTGATGCCGGCCAGCATGAGAGCAATCTCCGACTGACGCTGCGCCGGCACCTGTGGCGGAACGGCAAACAAACTCTGGCGCTCCACGTCCATCGCCAGTACTGTGCCGCTGGCATCGAGAATCTGTCCGCGGCGTGGCGCCAGCAATACCGGCGCCTCGATCTCAAGGCGCGCTTTGCGCGCCAGATCAGCGCCGCGCACCAGTTGGATGTCGATCAGCCGAACGGCAATCACCGCTGTGATGACCAGACAGACCAGCAACAAGGTCTGCGCGCGCCAGCGCGCCATCCGACCTACCGGTGGCGTTACCGAACCTGCTGCTGATCGCGATGTCTGGCGAAGGTGCGTCGTCATAGTGGTTTATTCATCGAAATCGGGTAGATAGGGAATGCGAACATACCGAATCTGATCCGGTGTGGGAGGCCGAAACCCCAGCTCAGTTGCCCGCTCGATCCGCGTTTCCACGGAACGCACTCGGGCCAGTTGCTCTTGCAAGCGCGAATATTCGCGATTTAACGTTACCTGTTGCTGACGCAAGCGGGCCAGCTCATAACTGCGCTCAGTCACGAGACTGGTCTGCACCAGAGTGAGCAGACTCAGCAGACAGAAGATGGCAACCAGAATCAGGATGTAGCGCGCGCCATCGAGGCGGAGGTAGCGCGACAGATCGATCCGGCGTAAACGAATCCGGCCAAGCGCGGCTGGTATCTGTTTGGTGCTGACTGCCATCGTGCTTCCCTCTCTCGACCAATGGTTCTGTCTCTTCCGGCCAATGCGTTATCCAATGCGCTCTGCAATCCGCAATTTCGCGCTGCGCGCGCGAGGGTTGCTCGCCACTTCGGCGGATGTGGCGACCAATGGTTTTTTGCTGATCACGACCAGTCGCGGTGTTGCTCCAGTCGCTTCGGCGCGCAAAAACTGCTTCACGATGCGATCCTCAAGCGAATGAAAGCTGATCACTGCAAGCCGACCGCCGGGCGCGAGCAGCTCGACCGCTATCGGCAAGGCTGTCGCCAGTCGTTCAAGCTCTTGATTGACTGCGATCCGCAGTGCCTGAAAGGTGCGGGTTGCCGGATGGATGCGTCCGTGACGTCCGCCTACAGCGCGTGCCACCAGTGCGGCTAAATCAGCGGTGCGCGTAAAGGGCTGGCTACGTCGTCGTTCGACAATCGCGCGCGCAATTCGGCGCGCGGCCCGTTCCTCGCCAAACTGAAAGATCAGATCGGCCAGACTTCGTTCATCGAGCTGGTTGACCAGATCCGCTGCGGTGACGCCTCGAGTGGGATCAAGCCGCATATCGAGCGGCCCATCGGCAGCGAAAGAGAATCCGCGCTCTGGCGTATCGAGCTGATGCGATGACACCCCCAGATCGAACAGAATGCCATCAACGGCGGTAAAACCGGCTTCAGTCGCGATCGTTGCCAGATCGGCAAAGGAACCGTGGCGTAGCGCTGCATGATCGGTCAGGCCCGCTGTGGCCAGCCGTTCTGCGGTTGCGACCAGCGCTGCCGGGTCGGCATCGATTCCCAACAGCATGCCGCCGGGTTGCGCTGCCTTGAGCACGGCCAATGCGTGGCCGCCGCCGCCGACCGTCGCATCAATGTAGCGACCGCCCGGATGCGGCGCCAGCGCCGTCACCACTTCATCGAGCATCACCGGCACATGCTGAAATGTCACGACCATCAAATTCCCAATTTCCGCATCTGTTCGTTGAGCCGTGATCCATCGCGCAAGATTCGTTCCTCCATCTCCTGCCACGCCGCTGGCGCCCAGATTTCGATGTAGGTGTCCTGTCCTGCCAGCAGGGCCTGATCGACTAACCCAACCGCTTCGCGAAGCGGTTGTGGCAAGAGAATCCGTCCCTGGCGATCCATCTCTAGCTCGGCAGCATGGGCAAATAACAATCGCCGGAGCATGCGCGCGTCTTCGTCAACAAGCGATAATCCTCTGATTCGACCGGCAAGCTCATTCCAGTAGGGTATGGAGAAAATCTGCAAACAGCGGTCGAAACCTCGGGTCAAGATCATGCCGCCGGCCAGCTCGGCGCGAAACCGTGTCGGAATGGCTAAGCGTCCTTTCTCGTCGATGGCATGTTCAGACGTCCCAAGGAACACAATGACGCTCCGCTGTTAGGGGTGTTACTCCACTTTTCCCCACTTTTCCCCACCCTCCGCCACATTATAGCCGACCCATTCCTTGCTTTCAAGCTACCAATGCATCTACTTATCTAACAATTTCGTTGCAATTCGGTTAGGAGCGAAGATAGAGTAGAATATTTGAGCGTATGCATTGTATTCACCGGCCATGGAAACTAGCAAAAGAGGAACGTATGAGCGAAGCGCAGGGATCACTCAGCCATCTGGATCCGGCTGGTCACGCCCGCATGGTTGATGTCAGCGCCAAAGCTATCACGGCGCGCGAAGCGATTGCTCGCGGTCGTGTGGTGATGCAGCCGGCAACGCTGAATCTGATTGTGAGCGGCGGTTTGCCCAAGGGTGACGTGCTGGCGGTGGCGCGAGTCGCCGGAATTATGGCGGCTAAGCGCACTGCCGACCTCATTCCGCTGTGTCATGCGCTCAATCTCAGTCATGCCAGTGTCACGTTTACGCCGGCCCGCGATGGCAATGCGCTGGAAATCGAGGCAACGGTGCGCTGTCAGGGTCAGACCGGTGTTGAGATGGAAGCGCTCACGGCGGTGAGCGTTGCTGCGCTGACTATCTACGATATGTGTAAGGCGGTTGACAAGACGATGCAGATTGACAACATTCACCTGATCGCCAAGCGGGGCGGGCAGAGCGGCGATTGGGTAAAGACGGAGGATGCGCCTGCGGTGTAACGCCGTCATTCCTGCGTGGCGTTGCCTCGCGGCATCTGGCCGATTGAGCTGTTCAGGCAAGCGGTATCGGGTATAATACCGCTATGAACAGTAAGAACCATACCATCTGGTGCATCAGCCATGACAGCGCCCTTTCGCGTGCTCTGGAGCGCTTTGCGCGATTTGTTCGATGAGTTTCTCCTTATGACCATGGCCAACATCATCTGGGCCGCGCTGAGCCTGCCGTTGTTCAGCATTGCCTATGTGGCGATGGTCAGCAATGCAGCCCTGCCGGCAGCCGCAGCAGCGCTGGCCGGTGTGGCGCCGGCAGCGCCGGCGTTTGCCGGTCTGTACGTTTTGAGTAAGCGGATCACTGAGGGACGGGCCAGCACACTGGCCGATTTCTTCGCCGGAATGCGCGCCTATGCGCTCCCGGCCTGGCGGCTGTACGGGGTCTGGATGGCCGGATTTGCGCTCATTCTGTTCAATCTCGGCTTCTACGCAACCCTGCCCGGTATTCTGGGCGGAATCGTTATCGGTTTCTTCCTCTATCTGTTCCTGCTCTGGTCGGCATTGATCATCTATGCCTTCCCCTTGCTGGTGCTGCTCGAACAACCGTCATTGAAACAGATTGCCCGTCAGGCGTTGATCATGATTGTGAGCCGACCTGTGTTCACGCTGATCACCATGTTCTTGATGGGCGTTGTTTTAGTGTTGAGCAGCGTTGTGCTCATCGTGCCGTTCTTGCTGTTCACGGTCTCGTGGCTGGCATTATGGAGTACCCGCGCCACCCAGTATCTGCTCGATGAAGCCAAAGCCAGACAAGAGGCGCTGACGGCAGCGACGGAGCCGCCGACCGAGGAGCGTGGTCGCCGCGGGCAGGTTCGACCCAAATAAGCGAGGAATATTGCAATGCTCACTCGACGCATCATTCCCTGTCTCGATGTCAAAGCGGGGCGCGTGGTCAAGGGGGTGAAGTTTCTCAACCACCGCGATGCCGGCGATCCGGTTGCGCTGGCGGCGGCTTACAATGCTGCCGGCGCTGATGAGCTGGTCTTCTACGACATCACTGCCTCCAGCGATGAGCGGGCGATCATGGTCGAGGTAGTGGAACGCACCGCTGCTGAGATCTTCATTCCGCTCACGGTTGGCGGCGGTTTGCGCAGTGTCGAGGATATGTACCGCATGCTGCGCGCCGGCGCCGACAAGGTGAGCCTGAATACGGCGGCAGTCTACAATCCGGAACTGATTGCCGAAGGCGCGCGGCGATTTGGCAGCCAGTGTATTGTGCTGTCGGTGGACGCCAAACGGGTGAACGGGCCGGGCGAGCCGCCGCGGTGGGAAGTGTTTACCCACACCGGCGCGAATCCGCGCCCAACCGGTCTGGATGCGATCGAGTGGATCAGGCGCGGGATCGATCTGGGCGCCGGCGAGATTTGTATCAACAGTATGGATGCTGATGGCGCGCGCACCGGCTACGATCTGGAACTGTTGCAGGCCATCACTGCGATTTCGTCGGTGCCGGTGATTGCCTCTGGCGGGGTTGGTTCACCTGAAGATATGTATCGTGGCATTGTGGAGGGGGGCGCTGATGCGGTGCTGGCTGCATCGATCTTCCACTTCGGCGACTACTCAGTAGCCGATGTCAAGCGGTATCTGGCCGAACGCGGCGTGCCGGTGCGCCAGGCGACGCCTCTCTAAACGTCATCTTCCAGCCCCTGAACGCGCAATTGCCAGAGCAGCCCGCCCAGCGTGGCGCCGAACCGGTCGATCAGGCGTTGGCGGCTGCGCCGTTCCTGATACCGCTGGCGCGCAAAGCGCTGGATCTGTTGTTCGTCATCCCCCACGCGCAGGGTTTGCATTAACTCAAACGAAACTTCGTTGAGACCGAAGGTGGCGGCGACATCGATCAGGCGGGCGATCGATTCGTAGGGCGGTTCGAGCAATACGGTGGCCTGAGTCTCAATATGGTGGCTCTGCGCCTGACTGATCAGGTTACGGACATGCTGTCGGCTGCTGGCCGAATCGAACACACTGGCTGCGGCCAGCGTAAACGATAGCGCTTCGCAACCGGCCTGCGCCAGTATCTCGATCAGGGTGTTGTTGAGTTGGTCGATGTCAACGGTTGCAGCCCATTGTATCCCAAGACTGGCCTGCTCAAGCAGGCTGAGAAACTCCTCAAGCCAGGCGCTGTCGGAGGTCAAGGCTGGTTCGCGGAACAGCACATGCCGGATGCCAAACTCTGTGGCGATGGCGCGCATCTCCTGGATGATCTGGCGCGGTTCGCGCAGATGCCATTGACCGTGCGCATTCCATCCAATCACGACAGGCGTTTGGATTTCACCGCCGGGCGCGCGCAATCCATACTGCTCAAGCGAGAGCAAATGCCGGGCGGGATAGGGCAAATCGTTAGCCGGAAGGCTGGAAGATACCGCGTTGCCGTCGATCCATTCCAGCGCGCCTGTCACTGCGGTCGGCGCATCACTGCCGCTGCGTCGCGCGTACAAGGGCAGTATATCGGGGTACAACTCGTGAATCTGCGCTGCTGCTCGCTCGATCTCATGACTGTGTTCACCGCCGATAATGATGCGTTGCGGTTGAAAGGCATGGAGACGGCGCTGAAGCTCACGCCAGTTGTCGAGCGGCGGCAAAGCGCGATCGTACAGCCGGGCGATATGTCGTCGCTGTTCGAGAATCGCAGCAACATACGCTAACGTCAGCGGTGGGAAAGAGGGATCGTGTTTGCCTGATAACGCAATCAACGCAACTTTCACGCGCAGTCTCCACGTAATACGCGGCTTGATCGTGGTTCAGCCGATACTAATGGATCATGAGTAAACAAACATCCTCTGATAGCGCAGGCATTTTCAGATCGCCCTGACTCGCGCGCAATATCGCGTCGTGTAGCGAGCGATTCGCTCCAGATAATATAATAACTCTCTGTATCGCGCAGTGTAGCATGAAATTTCGCTCGTGATATGACGACTTTGTCATTTTCATGCCGAGCGATTCGTCTCGTCAACGCCAAGACTGCGTTCCTGCGGCAATGGCAACGAGAAGGTGAAGCGGGTTCCCTTGCCGACCTCACTGTGCGAAACCCTGATCTTGCCACCGTGCGCTTCGACAAATTGTTTGCAGATAGCCAGTCCAAGACCGAGATGCGGCCCCCGGTTTTGGTTGCTATTGTGCGCCTGGTAAAAAGGCAGGAAGACTTTATCAATCTGCTCAGGCGGAATGCCAACGCCGGTATCGGTCACGTGAACCCGGATCTCGTTGCCGAAGAGTTCGGCGCTTACGGTAATCTTGCCGCTATTGGGGGTTGCTTTCACAGCGTTTTCGATCAGATTGACCAGCACCTGATTAATCCGTTCGGTGTCGATAAATATGTCTGGTAACTGATCGGGTAACTCCCACTCCAGTTCGATGTTGTGCTCGCGCACATGCGGTTGTTGTTGGACACAGGTGCTGATGATGAGATCGATGATATTGGCCCGCGCGGGATGGAGCTGAATCTGCCCTGCTGCTGCCCGGTTATAGTTGATCAGTTCGTTGATCCGTTTCGCCAGGCGCTGAGCGCTAGCATCGACCTCGCCCAGGAACTCACGCTGAACGTCGGTTAGCTTACCAACGTTGTCGCTCTCTTTCAGGACTACCTTCAAAAAGCCATGGAGGGTATTGAGCGGATTGCGCAATTCGTGGGCAACCTTGGCAATAAATTCGCGTTGTCGCTGCTCCTGGACTTTCTGTTCCGTCACATCGTGCAAGACCAGCACTGCCAGTTGGGTGTCAGACGCTGGTTTCACCAGCGTGCCGCGGGCCAGATAGTAGTGAGGGGATTCCACGGCGCCATCGCTGACTTCTTCGCTGATCGCTTCACCGCGGCTGTGGAGCTGCGTTGCCAGTTCGGCGAGTTGCTGAGCCAGATTGCCGTTGTGCGCGGCGCTATGACTCAATGCCTGCTGCACGATCACGTTATCAAGATGCACGTGTCCCTGCGCATCGTAGACAATCAGCCCATCAGCCATATCGCGCACTACCGCGCTGAGCATGGCTCGTTCGCGGCTGAGTTGCACGTGCAATTCCGCATTGCGGATTGCAATCATCGCCTGAATGCTGAATGAGATCAGATGACGCTCTTCGGCGGGTGAAAAGGCCATCTCTTGCGCGCTGACCACGCTCAATGCGCCGCGCATCTGTTCCGGTTGATCGGGATCGTACAACGGCACGCTGATCGCAGACCGCAAGCGCTTGCGCGTCAGTTCTGACCATGCTGTCTGCTGTTCGATCGCCTGTTGATCGAGCATGATTGTCTGCGCGCTGGCAATCGTCGGCTGCGCCAGCGCGGTTGCCCAGTTGACGCCATCTGGATCAGATTGCAGAAAACGATGTTCAAGGCCGCTGGGATGAATTAAGGTCAGGGCGACGTTGTCGATCCGTTGCATTCCCAGCATTTGCGCCAGCGAATCGAGGATCTGGCGCAATACATCGTCAAGACTCAGTGAGCTATTGATAGCGCGCAGGCTTTCGCCGAGCGCTTCCATGCGGCGCAGTCGCTCACGGAGATCGTTGTTCGAGGCTTCCAGGCTGGCGATTCGTTGCTTGTGCTCGCGGCGCAGCAGCTCATACTGCGCGCGCCATTCGCGCGCCGCGCCGCGCTGCTGGTTGCCAAACAGAATCAGGCCGACCACGGTCAGCATGCTGAGCAACAGACTGCTGCCATAGGCCAGGGTTGACATAGTGATGGCGCTGGCTGTAACCGGGGGCGCAACATACAATATTCCGGCCAGCGCCGGCACTACGGCGGGCCAAAGTGAATAGTATCGGTAACGCCAGGCCCGCAGCGCGCTGACTCCTTGAACGAGGCCAAGAACTGGCGCGAACCCGGCCAGAGCCAGCAATCCGATCAGAGCGACGATGTCACTTAAACTGGCGATCAGCAGCAGACGGTTGGTGATTTCGGGGCGGCGCTGAAAGAGCAGTAGCAGAGCGATGTTGAGCAATCCATAGCCGATCAGCCCAAGCAATATCATCGGTGACAGCGAGAGGTGGATCAATATCCAGCCGACCGCTAACGCTGGCAATGGCAACAGATAGCGGAGCAATGTTTGGAACTGCTCGTTTGTTGATCGCATGAGATCACACTGTGCTATGGCTCAAATTTGTAGCCCAAATTGCGAACAGTGATCACGTGGCGCGGGTGATCGGGATCAGCTTCGACTTTTGTACGCAGACGGCGAATGTAGACCGCGACGAGGTTGCTCTCACCTTCGTAATCATAGCCCCAGACTTTGCTCAGGATTTGCGAGGCATTCAAAATCCGTCCGGCGTTCTTCATCAGGTAATACAGCAGGCGAAACTCGAGCGGCGTCAGCTCAACGACGCGGCCATCGGTGAACAGCACTTTGTGTTCGACTGGATCGAGCGTGATATTGCCCTGACTCAGGCGAGTCGAGGTGTTAAGCACGTCGGCGTTGCGACGGCGCAGCACCGCTTCGACGCGGGCCAGCAATTCAGAGGGTTCATACGGCTTGACCAGATAGTCATCGCCGCCGATCTGAAGTCCCATCACTCGATCTTGTAACTGGGATCGCGCCGACAGGAAAATAATCGGCACATCTGAATTGCGTCGGATCTGGCGACAGACATCGAAACCATCAATCTTGGGCATCATAATGTCGAGCAGGATGAGGTCGGGGTTATGTTGCTCGACCATTTGCAGAATACTCGTGGCGTCGTGCGCTCGGAATACGCGGTAACCGGCATCTTCAAGGAGGTAGGCAGTAAGCTTTGCGCTGGCAACATCATCATCAACAACCAAAATATTCATGTGACGCTCCCTGCTCGTTTTTTGGGTGAGCACACGCTGATACATGCCGCAGATTGCAGCAAAATAATTGTACCACTTGCCGCTTGTTTTTGGCTAGACCGGAAACATTAAAAACCGGTCGCGGAGATGCGCGATTGTGGTGAATAATAGCGGGAGTGAAGATGACAATCTGGCTGAGATGAGATGCCTCGCCATCGCGCGATGGCGAGGCAATCGGTGGGTGGCAATAGTTAGACTGATAGGGCGCGTTCGCGCGCGCGGCGTCGCGCTGGCAGGCTGAGAGGCCGCGCCGGCTGGCGGAAGGTGAGCGGCACAGCCACCGGCTGCGGTCGGTATCCGAGCAGGCGCATGATGGTGGCCTGATCCTGTTGGGGAACGACGCGCGAGCTGAGTCGACCATTGCGCTCTTCGACGATGAAGCGCGCAGCTTCGGGGGTCAGGCAATGATGGGCGCCGCCGCGACCGGAAATCATTTGCTGGTAGGCGCCGATGCCGAAGATTGCCAGCACCAATCCGCCGCTGGTGGCCGGCAACCAGAGCGGTGGTTGATCGGGGCGCGGATAGATGTCGTCGCTGTCGCAGGTGCGGCGACCGGCCAGCCGCGCCGGACGCACCGGTTGATCCCAGTCAGTCAGCGGGAGAATGACAAACTCTTGCCCGCTCACGAAGAGGGTGTCGGGAAGCATCACCATCAGTGAGCCGTTGACGAGGTACCAGTCGGGCTGACCAGATGCGCCGGCTTTGACCGCGCCGACTTCCACCAGGTAGGCGCTGTGGGTGGCGACGGTGTAGCGCCCGAATTCGCCGATCAGTTCCGGCGCCGGAACGTCGTAGTCGGCGCAGACCTGGCGGATGGTTGTCATCAGCCGTTGCAGGAAGCGTTGATAATCAAACTTGAAGGTCAACTGGTATCCAGCCGTAGGCACACCGCCGCCAAAGTTGAAATAGCGCAGGGTTGGCACCCGCTGACGCAGCCGACAGTAGTTTTCGATGGAGGCGTGCAGGGTGTTCAGAAAGTGTGCTTCGTCTTCAATCTGGCTGCCGATCATTGCATGGTAGAGCGTCAGGGTGTGATGGCTATCCTCGATCAAGGCAGCCGCCTGCTCAATCTCGGCCATGGTCAGACCAAAGCGATCATTGCCGGGATGGCGTCCATCGCGATTCCCAGCGGCGCGCTCACGCACACCAAACTGCACCGGCGCAGGGATGGTGATCAGATCGCGCAACTCGTCGAGATCATCGAGGACGGGGATCACCGTCTCACAACCGGCCAGGCGCAAATCGCGGATCGCGTTGCGATAGGCCGGTTCTTTTGATCCGTTACAGCAGATCAATCGTCCGGCGGGCAAAATCCCTTGCCGCCAGAGACCGTGGGCAATGATGAGGTCGGCAGTCGCTGAGGTTTCGTAATTGGCGCCAGCCGCCAGAGCCGTCTGTACCGCTTCAGCGGCAAAATTGGCCTTTGTCGCGTAGGCGTAATGAAACGCGCCTGGATACTCAGTCGCAATCCGGGCCTGGGCAGCCCAGGTCAGCATTTGCTGAACTTGTGCGGTAATCTGCGGGGTATACACCACTTCCAAAGGCGCGCCCTGATGGCGCACCAGCCGGTTTAAGTTGAGACGATCGCCGAAATAGAGCTCACCGTCGTAGCGGCTAACAAAATCGGTCAGGCGGCCCTCACCGGCAAAGCCGGTCTGCTGATAGATCAGGTCGGCAAAGGTTAGCGTCTTCAACTGTACCAAATCCCTCCATCCATAGCGGCGGGTGTAGACCCGCAAGGCGAAACACACGACAAGATGAGACCTTCCCGGCGACCAACGGGTAAGATCCTGGGCGTGCAGTGGCGAACACTGGGGAGAAGGCCCCAGCGCTAGCGCCATGATCTGAGCAACTCAGCGCAATAGGGATGAAAAAAGGCCCTGCACTCTATGCAGCGGCCATGAAGCGAGAACGCAGAGCGTCACTCATCTACGCTAGCAGGTGTTGTCTGCTAACGCATGGCGTGCCAGTGTGCAGTTGCGGAAGCGCTGAGATGCGCCTGAATTGTATGCGCCGTCCATACTGCCTCACACTAGCCCACCCGACGCCGTCACTTCAAATGAGCAGAGGTTGCTGCTTTGACGACGATTTCCGCTCGGCGTTCGGTGTTGCGTGTTACGTGTATCGGGTGCCTTCCCGAAACGCGAAACCCGTAACCCAAACGTAACGGGGGGCGCGAATCACACGGTTGATTGGCTCAACCGGGAAGGCATTATACATCTGAAAGGTGGTTGCGTCAATAGGGAAAAGCGCCGTCGGAATGTGTTTGGGGTTGCGAGTGGGCGTTCTGCCGGGTGTGGCGGCATCATGCTCGCATTCCAAATTGTTGTGGGTGGGATGCGCGCCCGTGAGCAGTCGTGTTGACGATTACTGTCGGCTTATGGTAAGATACAAGTCGTTGCTTGGGAATCAACGCTGGCAAAGGAGAGCGCTGTGAGCGCAAAAAAGATGAAAGTATTGCTCGTGCAAGATGTTGAACATCTGGGCAAAGCGGGCGAAATCAAAGATGTAAGCGGCGGTTTTGGCCGAAACTATCTCATTCCGAAAGGGTTTGCCGTCCTGGCGACCAAGGGCCAGATCAAGCAGGCCGAAGAGCGTCTGGCTGCCCAGCGGCGGCGGGCTGAAGCCGCGCGCAGGGATGCCGAAGCGCTGGCTGCCAAACTGGCCGGTTTGACCCTGACCTTCACCGTCAAGGTGGGTGAGCAAGATCGCCTGTACGGCTCGGTGACGAATGCCGACATTGCCGAGAAGCTGCATCAAGAGGCTGGCATTGAACTGGATCGGCGCAAGATCGGGCTGGAAGAGCCGATCAAGCGCACAGGCGAATACGAGGTGCCGGTTGATCTGCTGAGTGGGGTGCGGGCAACGGTCAAAGTGGTGGTAGTTGGCGAATAAGCCTCCGCGTCGGTAACATCAATCAAATTGCAATGTGCCGCATCGCGCGGCACATTTGTCATTTTCGTGCCTGTTGTGGATAACTGGTGGGCAACTGGGGAAAACCGGTGGAAAAGCGGGAAGAGCGCACTGAACGAAGTGTTCCGTTCGATTTGCAGGCCGAGCGAGCGACGCTTGGCTCGATTCTGCTCGAACGTGACGCGATTATCGCGGTTGCGGGCTGGCTGCCTGCCGAGTATTTTTACCTCGAAAAACATGCCCTGATCTACGAAGCGATGCTGGCCTGCTACAACCGGCGCGAACCGGCTGATCTGGCGACCGTTGCGGCTGAACTCCGTCGCCGTGGTCAACTGGAACTGGTGGGCGGGCTGAGCATGCTCAGCGAACTGGTTACCGAAGTCCCCACTGCCGTTCACATCGAATACTATGCGCGGATCGTGGAGCGCACCGCACTCCTGCGGCGGTTGATCGAGGCTGGCGGGCGGATCGCGGCAATGGGGTACGACGAGTCGAGTGATCTGGAAGAGACGCTCGATCGGGCGGAAGCGGAGCTGTTTGCAGTTTCCCAGCGCCGCAACAATCAGGATTTCGTGCATATTGGGAAAGTGGTCAATACCCTCTTCTCCCAAATCGAGTCGATGCAGGAGCGTCGCGGCGAGGTGATTGGCGTTCCTACCGGTTATCACGATCTCGATGAACTCACCGGCGGGTTGCAGCCGAGCGATCTGATCATTCTCGCTGCCCGGCCCAGCGTCGGGAAGACCTCACTGGCGCTGTCGCTTGCCTACAACGTTGCCTTTCATGCCAATGGCACGGTGGCTATCTTTAGCCTCGAAATGAGCCGAGAGCAATTGGTGCAGCGCTTGCTGGCCATGCATACCGGAATTGATATGCAACGGCTGCGGACTGCCAATCTGCGCGGTGAAGAGTTGAGTCTCGCGATTGAAGGATTGGGCGTGTTGTCGGAGTTGCCGATCTATATCGAAGACACACCTGGCCTGAGCATCACCGACGTGCGGGCGCGGGCGCGTCGGCTGCACAGTGAAGTTGGCATCACGCTGGTGATGATCGACTACCTGCAATTGATGTCTGGCCGCCGCACCGATAATCGCGTGCAAGAGGTAAGTGACATCAGCCGCGGTCTCAAGTCGCTGGCTCGCGAACTCAATGTGCCGGTGATCGCGCTCTCACAATTATCGCGCGCCGTTGAAGGTCGGCAGAATCACGTGCCGATGTTGAGCGATTTGCGCGAATCGGGATCAATCGAACAGGATGCCGATATTGTCATGTTCATCTACCGCGAAGAGTTGTACGACAAAGAGACCGATAAGAAAGGAATTGCTGAGATTCATCTGGCCAAACACCGCAACGGCCCGCTCGGCGTGGTGCCGCTGCGCTTTGAAGCGCGCACGACGCGGTTCCAGAACCTTGAACGCTATCATGCGCCGGAGGGATTCTGATGTTTATTGCTGTTGAGAGGGCAGCGACCAGGATACCGGCGCGCTGACCGCAATGATACGGCATCTGCGCGTGCTTCATCCGCAGCAGGCTCGGCGCACTTGCCAAAATCGCGCTGCTGTGGTAGGATAATGAACGCGAAGGCGGGTAGCTCAATTGGCAGAGCAGTGGCCTCCAAATCCACCGGTTGCAGGTTCAAGTCCTGTCCCGCCTGCCATTTTTTCCTACCGGCCAGCCAGGCGGGGGCGTGGCAGAGTCCGGTTGATTGCGTCGGTCTTGAAAACCGAAGGACGTAGCAATACGTCCCGTGGGTTCGAATCCCACCGCCCCCTCCATTTGTTGATATGGGGAGGTCGCATAGTGGCCTAGTGCGGCGGTTTGCTAAACCGCTAGGGGGGCAACCCCCTCGAGGGTTCGAATCCCTCCCTCCCCGCCAGCAACCACTCGCAGTTGCATCTGCGAGTGGTTTGTTTTTTACGTTTCAGAGGGTCATGTTGCAAAAGTGCAACAAAAATAACCGCCTGGCCTGTAGCGATCCGCTTGATCAGGCCGGGCGAATGGTTTAGCATAGAGTTACGCCTGCTCATCGTCGTTGCGATGATCGCTTGTGGTGTTCTGCCCCTGATGTACAATAAACGCACAGCGTTCTCAGCATGCATCATTGTGTGAGTGAGGCAACGATGCCAATTACTGTTGAACACGTCACGCACTTTCTGACTGCGGCGGCGAACATCATCCACGCGCAGCGTGATGAATTGACTGCGCTCGATGCCGCAATCGGCGATGCCGATCACGGCGTCAACCTTGATCGAGGCTTCACCGCCGTCGTCGCTCGTCTGCCCACAGTAGCCGACAAAGATATTGGCACCGTCTTGAAGACCACGGGGATGACGATTGTCTCGACGGTTGGCGGGGCGTCAGGGCCATTGTACGGCACAGCCTTCGTCCGCGCCGGCATGGCGCTGGCCGATCGCTATGAGATGAATGCCGATGATGTGGCACTGGCGCTGGAAGCGGCCCTGGAGGGCATTATCGCGCGCGGCAAGGCGCAACCGGGTGAAAAGACGATGATTGATGCGCTGGCGCCAGCCGTGGCAGCGCTGCGTGCCGCGCTTGCCAGCGGTCATTCGCTGGCCGCTGCCCTCCGCGAGGCGGCTCGCGCGGCTGAGAGCGGCGCGCAGGCAACCATCCCGATGCTGGCGATGAAGGGACGGGCTTCGTACCTTGGCGAACGGAGCATTGGTCACCAGGATCCAGGGGCAACTTCAGCGGCGTATCTCATGCGCGCGCTTGCGATGACCTGCCAGCAATACGAGGAGGGTGCATGATTGGGCTGTTAATTGTTTCACACAGTGCGCGCCTGGCCGAAGGTGTCCAGGAATTTGTCAGCCAGATCAGCAATGGTCAGATACCGATCGTTGCCTCTGGCGGCGCAAGTGATGGCAGCCTGGGCACCAGCGTCGAGCGAATTCTGGCCGGCTTAGAACAGTTGCGCGCCGCTGAGGGGATCCTGGCGCTGGTCGATATTGGCAGCGCCGTGATGAGCGTCGAAACAGCCATCGAACTGTTCCATGGCCCGCCCGTGCATATCAGCAATGCGCCGCTGGTCGAAGGCGCTTATCTGGCCGCGATTGAGGCGACCAGTCCTGAGGCGACGCTGAACGCGGTAGCGGCAGCGGCATTGCAGGCGCGTGAATTGATGAAAGTCTTCGAGTAACGCTATGACTGAAGTGATTTTGACGGTGAATAATCCGGTTGGTTTGCATGCTCGGCCAGCGAAGCTGTTTGTTGAGACGGTGCGTGGGTATAAAAGCACAGTGACCATCCAGAATCTGAGTCGTCCACAGACGAAAGAGCTGCCGGTGACAGCATTTAACCTGTTGCAAATCGGTGTGCGGCAGGGACATCAAATTCGCGTGCGCGCCAGCGGTGAAGATGAGGCTGAGGTCATTGCGGCGTTGACCAGACTGGTAGAAGAGAATTTCGGCGAGTAGTCGCTACTGGTAATTACAATGACGACCAGAAAACTGCAAGGCGCAGGCGGCGCGGCGGGTGTGGCGCTCGGCCCCTCGTATCGCTGGCAGCGCGTCGCTCTAACCACACCTGATCCGCCCGACGAATCGACGGACGTAGCGCTGGCGCGGTTCCATTCCGCTCAGCGGATGGCTGCTGACCGTTTGCGTGCCCTGGCCGAGCGACAACGCGCCGCCGGTGTGCGTGAAGCCGACCTGTTTGATGCGCAGGCGCTATTGGTCGAAGATGATACTCTCACCGAAGGGGTGACTGCTCTGGTGCTGGAAGGTCAGCCGCTGACGACAGCGATTCAGACTGTGATTGCGCAGATGCAGTCGTTGTTGTCTGAGCTGGATGATGACTATTTGCGCGAGCGCGCGGCTGACATTGCCGCGGTCGGCGTGGAGTTGCTGCGCGCGCTGTCTGCTGAATCGACGCCACCGCCGATCCCGCCGGGGGCGATTGTGGTTGCCGATGATCTGACTCCCGCCGAAACCGTCGATCTACCGCACCATATTGCCGGGTTTGCGACTGCGGGCGGCGGGCCGACCGGTCACACCATCATTCTGGCCCGCGCTCGTGGTGTGCCAGCAGTGGTTGGTTTGGGCGATGCCATCCTGTCGCTGCCGGATGGCGCCATGCTCTTGCTGGATGGCGATGCCGCAGAGCTTCAGATCGAGCCTGACGAGGCAGCGTTGCAGTTAGCGCAGGAACGGATCGCGGCGTTGCAGGTCGCTGCTAAGCGTCAGGCTGCGTTGCGCGATCAGCCTGGCCGTCTGCGCGATGGGCGACCAGTTGCGCTCTGGGCCAATATCGGTCGGCCTGCCGAAGCCCGGCTGGCTCGTGACCATGGCGCGGAAGGAATTGGCCTGTTTCGCACTGAGTTTTTGTTTCTCGATCGCGCCACGCCACCTGACGAGGATGAGCAGTATGCGGCCTATCGGGCTGTGCTCGCCGAGTTTCCCGATCAGCCGGTGGTGATTCGCACACTCGATATTGGCGGCGACAAGCCGCTTCCCTACCTGCCCCTGGCCCCCGAAGCCAATCCGTTTCTCGGCGCGCGCGGTCTTCGCCTCTGCATGCAGTTCACCGATCTCTTTCAAACCCAACTGCGCGCCTTGTTGCGCGCAGCGCAGCACGGTAATCTCTGGATTATGCTGCCGATGATCGCCACCCCGGCTGATCTGGCCTGGGGACGGGCGCAGATGCAGGAGGCAGCCGCTGCTTTGGGCGCTGCCGGCATTGATCATCGCTCTGATCCGCCGCGTGGGATCATGATAGAGACGCCGGCAGCGGCAGTGCTGGCCGATCATTTTGCCCGCGAGGCAGCATTTTTCAGTATCGGCAGTAATGATCTAGCGCAGTACACACTGGCGGTCGGTCGCGGTCATCCCGCGCTGGCGGCGCGCTATCGCGCCGATGAGCCGGCAGTTTGGCGCATGATCGAGCTGGCGGCGCGCGCAGCGCAGCAGGTCGGTATCCCAATCGGGATTTGCGGTGAACTCGGCGGCGATCCTGCGGCTGCGCCAGCGCTGGTAGGATTGGGCTTACACGAGCTGAGTATGGCGCCGGCGCGCATTCCGGTCGTCAAGGAACGATTGGCGCAAACGACCTGGGCGGAAGCGCAAGCGGCGGCGGCGCGCGCGCTGGCTCTCACAACCGCGTAACTCTGGGCGCGCAGGCAGAATGAGTGGAAGGACCTATGAGCGAACGACCCTGGATTGAGCTGTTTCCTGGTGTCCATCGACGACGGATTGCCTTGACCGAGCGGATGTATCAGATGGAGGTGCGACTGGCGGCTGGCAGTCACGTGCCGCTTCACCAGCATCCAGAGGATCAGGTCGCGTATATCGTTCATGGCCGGTTGCGCTTCCAGCTTGGCGAAACGTTGATCGAAGCCGGCGCCGGCTCATCGGTTGCCATCCCCGGTGGCACACCGCATGCAGTGTGGACGCTGGAAGAGACCCTGGCGATTGACACCTTCAGCCCGCCACGGGCTGATTACCTGGCGGCAGATGGCGATTGACGGGCAGGCTGGCGTTCAGGAAACCAGTGCGGCAAGATAGCGAGCAGCGCCTGAACGCGCGCGCGGATGGCGTCGCGCGCAGCGACGAATGCGGCATAGCAGGTTACATCATCACCCGTAACCGCGGCGGGATCGGCGATACTCCAGTGGATCTGGCGTGGCGTTTCCGGCCAGACCGGGCATTCTTCGCGGGCGATATCGCAGACGGTTACGACCAGATCGGGTTGATCGTTGATGATCGCAGCAATTGGTTTGGCTGTCTGCTGATCAATTGGGACACCTGCTTCTGCCATGACCGCCAGCGCCAGCGGATGGAGTGGTTGAGGGCGCGTGCCTGCGCTCAGCGCCCGGATCTGTCCGCCGCTCAGCTTGCGTAGCCATCCCTCGGCCATTTGCGAGCGCGCGCTGTTGGCCCGGCAGAGAAACACGACCGTTACCGGCGGCAGATAGGGCGGTGGAATGGCGGGCAAAGCCAGCGCCTGTCCCGTCTGTTCCAGAATAGCGGCTACCTGATTGAGGTTGAGACTGTAATACACGACTCGCCCATCAGCGTCGCTGCGATGAGCACTGACAATGTCGGCCTGACGGAGCACATGCAGATGGTATGAAATCAGGTTTTGGGCCAAACCGGTTGCGGCGACCAGTTCTGTCACCTGGCGGTCGCTGTCACGCAGGGCCAGGATCAATTTCCAGCGGGTTTCATCCGCCAGCAAACGCAACCCGCTCAGCGCCTGCATTGCCATTGATGGTATCATACCGTTCATCGTTTACGCGCATGATGATATGTTACGGTATCCTACCACAAGCTGAGCTGTATGAGCGCAATGTCTGCTTCGTTGCTGCCGCTGGCGCGCGCCTATCCGGCCTGGACTGATTATGTGCAGTTCACTGCCGATCTGCCGCCGCCGCTGATCCGCGATCCGGCGCTGCCGCTGGTCAGCATCGTCGTGCCATCGCTCAATCAAGGGCGCTATATCGGCGCGACGATTGCCAGCATTCTCAATCAGGAGTATCCCAATCTTGAGGTGTGGGTGATTGATGGCGGCAGTAACGATGAGACAGCCAGCGTTCTGGCAACGTTTGCGAACGATCCCCGGATTCAAATCGTAGTGGGCAGGGATGGCGGACAGGCTGACGCGATCAATCGAGGTTGGGCGCGAGCGCGTGGTAGTGTGCTGGCATGGCTCAACAGCGATGACACCTACCTGCCCGGCGCGATTGCCTGCCAGGTCGCCGCGTTGCAGGCGCAGCCGCGCGCTCCGGCAGTCTATGCCAGCGCCGTGTATATTGACGAACAGGGGCGACGCCTCCGTCCGATCATTGCGCGCCCGTACCATCCGCTGGCATTGCTGCGATTGATCATCCCGCCGCAGCCGACTGTCTTTCTGCGGCGCGAGGCTGTTGGGGCGACGGGGCCGCTCGATGCGGGCATGCGCTACGCGCTCGATACGGCCTACTGGGCGCGGATTGCCCGACAGGGAGCGTTCTGCGTCAGCGACGGCGTTGTGGCGACCTATCGCCTGCATGCCGCCTCGAAAACGGTCAGTCAGTTTGCCGGTTTTTATCGCGAGTGGTTGCAGATTGCCGAACGGTTTTTCGCCGCCAGTCCGGAGTGGCGAAGCGAGCGTCGCGCTGTGCTGGCCGACATCTATGCCGCAATGGCGAACCTGGAAGCGCGCAGCGGCGCTCTGGCTCACGCCGTTCGCTATGCGGCGTATGCGCTCACGCTGGCCGGCTGGCGACCGCGACTGGCGAAAACTGCGCTGGCGCTGCTGGATCGGATGACGGGCGCTGATCTGGCCGATCGGGTCGCAGGCTGGTGGGTGCAGCGCCGCGCCGGTTGAGGCGAAGAGGGCAATGATCCCCAGTCGTACCCTGCGCGTGGTCGCTGGGGATCACAAGTTGGCGGTGAGCCGTGTTGCTCAGTCGGTGAGCTTTTCTGTCTAAGGCTACTCGTTGGCAATATCGCGCACCACATCCGTCACCGACAAGACTCCGATCGGGCGGACGCCCTTTTCGTCACGCTCAACGACCACGACCCGGTGGATGCGGCGTTCCATCATCAACCGACTGGCGTGTTGCAGCGTATCATCGGGGGTGACCGATACCACATCGGTGATCATGATGTGACCGGCGGTCAAGCCGCGCCAGTGCTTCCAGTACTGCTCGTACAATCGGGCATTGACCAGATCCGTTCGCGAGACCAGGCCGACCATGTAGCCGTCGTCATCGACTACCACCAGCGCGCTAATGTCTTGTTCCGACATCTGGCGGGCCACATCCTGGATCGGGGTCTCGCGCCGGCAGGTCAACACGCCCACATGCATCACCTCGCCAACTTTCCGCTCCATGGGTTCATCCTTTCACGACACACGCCTGTACCACATCGTTGTTGCTGATTGTCATAGTGTAATCAATCTGACACGTTGCGTCAATTGATCGCAGGATTGGTGTATGTTGGATGATAGCAACGGCAGTCACAATGAGCTACCTGCCGGTGTCGTCGATCTTGAAGTGATTGCTCGTTGCTGTCCGTTACTCGTTCCGGCGCGACCGAAGGCGAGCGCTGCCCTGGAATGCGTTCTGGCAGTCGGAGTATAATACCACTCCATTTGTCGATATGCGATCGGTTGTTGGTTATGGAACTTGAGATCGAGCGGATTGCGCAGGGTGGCGACGGGGTAGGGCGGCACGACGAACTGGTCGTATTTGTGAGCGGCGCAATTCCCGGCGAGCGGGTGCGAGCGCGTATATGTGAACGCCATTCGCGGTATCTGCGCGCCACGATTGAAGAGGTGATTCGCCCGTCGCCGGATCGCGTGACGCCGATGGTTAGTCCTGGCGATCACGTGCCGTGGCAGCACATCGCCTATCCGGCGCAGGTCAGGCTCAAAGGCGATATCGCGCGTGAGCAGATGGCTAAGTTCCTGCCGGGAGTTGATCTGCAACCTCAACCGGTGTTGGCCGCGCCGAAACCGTGGGGGTATCGCAATAACGCTCGGCTGCGCGTCGATGGAACCGCTATTGGCTATCACGCGGCTGGCACGCAGACGGTCATCGATCTGCCTGATGATCCGCTCTTGCTGCCGGCGCTGCGCGAGGCGCTGACAGCACTGCGCCAGTTGCCGTTTGCCGGCCTGATCAGCAGCGTCACGCTGCGCGCCAGCACTGCGTATGGGTATGCTGCGGCGCGCATCGATCCAGCGCCGCAGGCGGATCGGCGCGCGCTGGCTCGCCTGGCAAGGGATTGGATGGCCGCTGCTCCTGCGCTGGCCGGCGTGACGCTGGCGGATGAGCCATTGTGTGGAGGTGGGGTCATCTACGACGAATTGGGTGGAGTAGTGTTCGAGTTGAGCCTGGGCAGTTTCTTCCAGGTCAACCAGCCGCAGGCGGAACGGATGCTGGAATTGACGCGGTCGTTGCTGGCGCCAGGCGGTGGTCGTTTGCTGGATGCCTACAGCGGAGCGGGCAGTTTTGCCTTGCCGCTCGCATCAGCGTATACCGAAGTGGTTGCAGTTGAGTCATATCAGCCCGCTGCGCGTGACGGTCAGCGGAGCGCAGCCTGGAATGGCATCACCAACGTCACCTTTATCGCCGGCGCCGCTGAACAGGTTGTAGCCGGGTTGCCCGGCCCTTTCACTGCCGCGATCCTCGATCCGCCGCGCCGCGGGTGCCATCCTGCGTTGCTGCGAGCCGTTATTGCGCATGCGCCTGAACGGATCGTCTATGTCTCGTGCCATCCGGGTATCATCGGGCGCGATCTGGCGCCGCTGCTCGCTGCGGGGTATCAGCTCACGCATGTGCAGCCGATCGATCTGTTTCCGCAGACGCCGCACATCGAAACTGTGATCGGATTGCGGCGATGAACAGCGCAATTTGCCAAAGCCGGGCAACCTGGATGTTATTGCGAACATTCCCATGGCGGAAGAGCAGGAAAGCTGGCGCGTGAAAGGGGATGATGGCGATCATTCCCTTCGTCCCGCGCGTCATCGCCAGCCGTGTTGCGTGTCGCGTGGCCCCATGCTCAGTCGTCTGGATGACGCTCACGGCATACATCCCGCTGTCGGTAAGGAGCGCGTCGAGCGCTGCGCGTCGGCGCAACCATTCCCTTCTGTTGATTAGACTCGACCAGAGCTATGCCAGATTGATGTATGGTTGCGCAAGCGTGTTCTGGCCGCATCGGGCATTATCGAGCTATGCTATACTGCTGAATAATTACAGTTTGCTGATAATGTTTCTCTGTGCAGGTTGGTGGCACACACTGTGAATCGACTCATTGCGAAAATCTGTTTGCTCGGCGAATTTTCCGTCGGCAAGACCAGTCTCATTCGTCGCTTCGTCGAAGGCGTATTCGACGATCGCTATCTGAGCACGCTCGGCGTGAAGATCAGCCGTCACACGATGCAGCTTGCGCAGACGGAGATGCAATTGCTCATCTGGGATACTGCGGGCGGCGAAGCCTTTGAACAGGTAGTGCAAAACTACTATCGTGGCGCGGCAGGCGCGTTGTTGGTGTGCGATCTGACCCGGCCTGAGACACTGGCAGCTTTGCGCGACTATGCCGGCGCGTTTCATCGCGCCAGTCCAAACACGCCGCTCGTGATCGCCGCGAACAAGGCTGATCTGACAACCGAGCGGCGGCTGGCTGATGACGACATTGCCGCGATGGCAACGGAGCTGGCGGCCAACTGGCTCTTTACCAGCGCGCGCACCGGCGAGGGTGTCAGTGAGGCATTTCAGCGCCTGGGTCAACAGATTATCGAGCAGAGAGGGCAGCGATGACAGACGCAATGAATGGCACGAATAGCGCCGGCGAGGCGGAAGAACTCGAACGAGTGCGCCAGATCATTCTCGGCTCAAGTTCACGCCAGCCGCGGCAGGCTGAGGTTGATCGACTGCGCGAGATCATCTTTGGGCCGCAGATGGAAGAATATGCGCGAATGTTTAGCGATCTGCGCCGGCAGCTCGACTATCTGACCGAAGATGTTCGCCAGTTGCACGATCGGCTGGGTGAGCTGGAAAAGAGTGTTGGTCGTCGCTTTGATGCGCTTGAGGTGGAAACGCGCCGGTTGAACGATGATCTGCGGCGCGAGATTGAACGCCAGCGCGCTCGTGAAGCGATCTTACAACAGGTTGTAGCGCAGAGCCGTCAGCACGAGGAGGCGCTTAACAATTTGGGTGACGGTGTTAGCGAACTCCGCCGGGTGCAGGGTCATCACGATTTGGAGATTCGGAGCGGGCGCGCCAATCTGGCCGAAACCCGCGATCTGCTCGAACAGCGAGCGCAGGCGCTGCGCAGAGACATTCGCAGCGCGGAAGACACGCTGCGCGCCGAGTTGCGACGGATTGCCGATCGGCTCGATAATCAGAAGACCGATCGCAAGGCGTTGGCCAGCATGCTGATCGAAATTGCGACCCGGCTCGAAACCGGCAGCACGGTAGCCGGTCTGCTCGATGGTCTCTCTTCTGCCGACGATAAGTAGTAAACGACCATGGCGACTGATCCGCAGACAAGCCGTGAAATCGAAGAGCTGCGGCGCGTGTTGCTGAAACCGGAAGCGCTGGTCGATCGGATCAGTCCGGTTATTGCTGACATTCTGGCAGAGCACATCAATACCTCAAAAGACGATATCGCGCGCGCTATTGCGCCAGCGATCGGCGAGGCGATTCGTCAGCAAGTCTACAAAGCGCGCGAAGACATTATCGATGCGCTCTATCCTGTCATCGGGGCGATGATCGCTCGCGCGGCCACCGAAGCAATCCGTGATCTGGCAGCCCAAATCGACAGCCGGATCCGAACGGGGCCGTTGTTGTGGCTTGATCCCGGCTACTGGCAGGCGCGGGCGCAGGGAATTTCAGCCGGTGAGTATGCGCTGCGGAAACAATTGCCCTTTTCCGTACAGGAAGTCTTTCTGATCCAGCGCGACTCCGGCCTGTTGATGTGCCACATTGCGGCCCCTGGCGCGCCAGTTGCCGATCGGGATCTGGTGAGCGGGATGCTGACGGCCATTCGCGATTTTGCCCGCGATGCGCTCGGTGAGGGTGATGAGCTGGGCGCGATCAGTTATGAATCGCGCCAGATTGTGATTGCCAGCGGCAGCGCGGCCTATCTGGCCGCCGTGATCACTGGAGTCGAACCGCGCGGCTTTCGCGAGCAGTTGCGTCAGACGCTGGTCGATATCCACGAGGGGCGGTATGACCGCCTGCGGTCGTTTGCCGGTGATGATGATGAGCTGGTGGCGCAGGCCGAAGCGCTCATTCGCGCCCAGATACCGCTGGCTACCGTCCAGTTGGCGCCGCAAAAATCCGGGCCGTCACTCATTCAGCGCATGGTGCTTGTCCTGTTGTTGCTGGTTGCCCTTTCGCCGCTCTTTTTCTGCGGCTGGTGGATGGTGAGCGTCGAGGCGCGGATGGCGTTGCTATTTGCTCCAACCGCGACGCCGACGGCGACGCCAACCCCAACCGCGACGCCGACGGCGACGCCAACCCCAACCGCGACGCCGACGGCGACGCCAACCCCAACCGCGACGCCGACGGCGACGCCAACCCCAACCGCGACGCCGACGGCGACGCCAACCC
>FWPU01002086.1_pt1 | contig 56961 bp, 46 predicted proteins | sample 2228361 | NCBI WGS metagenome assembly FWPU01 (sample SAMEA103939777, study PRJEB20133) | metagenome | reverse complement strand
GCGTGTTTCCGCCGGACGTCTACGCGGAGCTGCTCGCGCAACTGCCGGCCGACGCCTATTACCGCGAACTGAAGCACAGCGACGCGATGCTGCCCGACGGGCGCAGCGCGCGGCTGCAGTTTCCGCTCGTGCCGGGCAACATCGCCCGGCTGCCGCGCGCGCAGGCGGCGTTCTGGCGCGAGGTCGTCGCGGGCGTGACCGCGCCCGCGGTGGATGCCGCATACAAGGCGAAATTCGCGGCCAGCCTCGAAGCGGTGCGCGGGCGCCCGGTCGACCGGATCAAGCTGCGCCACTATCCGACGCTGTTCCGCGACCTCGGCGGCTACCGGATCTCGATCCACCCGGATTCGCCGCGCAAGGCGATCACGACACAGTTCTATCTGCCCGCCGACGACAGCCAGGTGCATCTGGGCACGCGCTTTCACGCGCGCAACGCCGACGGTTCGTTTCGCGAGGCGCGCGCGATGCGCTTCGCGCCGAACAGCGGCTACGCCTTCGCGGTGACGCCCGAAAGCTGGCACAGCGTCGAGCCGATGCGCCCCGACGACAGGCCGCGCAACAGCCTGATGGTGATCGTCTTCTACGACCGCGGACCGCTGATCGAGGGCTTCAAGGCGGCGCGCGCATCGCTGCGCGGTTGGTACGACCGCATGGTCGGCGTGCGCAGCGCGCCCGAAGCGGGCGAAGGGCGGATCGAGCGGGTGTAGCCGCGGACCCCGGTCGGTTCGCGAAGTCGCCCGGCAAGCGCGCGCTTCGTCGCGGCGAAGCGGCGTCGCGCGGCCTGCGCGAGGCGAGCTCACCTTTGCGCTGCCGGCGCGCTTGCGCTGATTTTCACCGCACAGACGGAGGGGACACCGGGAACTGCGCGCGAACAGGCGTTGGCGATGACGGAGCACGCGCGTGACGGGCGAGACACGCGGGATCTATCCGCAACACTTCGTTTCCCTCGGTGTTCTCGGTGTCTCGGCGGTTCGACCGCGGCTTCTTTGGCGTCAGCGCGGCTTCAGCACGAGCTGCGCGATGCGCTCGCCGTCCTGCGGCCCGGTCCAGCGCAGCGGTACGTACCGGACGTTCTGCCACATCGGCAGCAGCGCGCCGTAGTGCGCCGACAACGGGTGGCCTACCTGTCCGGTCGCGAACATCCAGGCGTCGCCGCCTGCGTTCGACAGGTCGTAGATCGCACGCAGACTCGCCGCGTGGCGTGTGTAGAAAGGTTTGTTTCCGCGCAGCAGGAGCCGACCGACGTTGATCGTGTAACTGTCGCCCGGCACCGGCGTGGCGAACTGAAACCAGTCGCCTATCAAGCCCGCGTTCGACAGCGGGCGGTGCTCGAGCACGGCCCGATGGACATCGCCCCAGCGCAACGAAAGCAGATCGCGGCCGTCGCGCGCCAGCTCGCGGATCGCCTCCTCGAGCGCTTCGGCGGCGAGCTCATCGCAGGTTTCGCGCCGCGCGGTCGTCGCGTCGTCGCACCAGTCGCGCGCCCGCGTGCGGCCGGCGAGCACGTTCAGCGTGGCCTGCACCAGCTCGCTCGGCGCGACGAAGTCGGGCGCCAGCGCGCCCAAATCGTCGTCGAAGATCCGCGAACGCAGCTTGCGCAGCCATGCGTGCAGCAGCACCGGCTCGGGCGCATCGACCGCCATCTCCCCGTCCCACGCGCGCAGCCGTTCGAGCGCGACGCGCGCCGCCGCCGATAGCGGCTGCACGTTCGCCATCGCCGCGAGCAGATCGCGCGCCGCCAGTGAGACGACATCGGCCTGGATGCCTTGGAAACTCTGCGGCGTGTGTTTCGGTCGCGCCTCGATCAGCTCGGAAATGCGCTGCGCGCGATACGGCAGAAACCACTCGGACGTGAGATGCGCCGGGTCGCCCGGCGGGGTGATCTTGTGATTGGCGGTGACGATGACGCCGCTTTCCGGATCGATCACGCGCGGCAGCGCTTCGAACGGAAGCCAGCCCTCCCAGTCGTAGCGCGCGTCCCAGCCCGGCGCAGGGACGAGCCCTTTCAGGTCGTTGTCGGCGCGGCGCACGGGGATGCGGCCGGGGGCCACCATGCCGATGCGGCCTTCGACATCGGCGAACACGATGCTCTGCTGGACGAGCTGCCAGTCGCGCAGCGCCTGCTCGAATTCGCGCGCGTCGCGCGCGCGGTTCATCCCGCGCAGCGCGCGCATCGTCGCGTCCGCAGGCTCCAGCGCCGCCCAGCGCAGCGCGAGCACGTAGCGCGCCTCCCCCCGCGGCAGCGCGCGGTCGACCGCGGCGAGCGCACCCGAGATCACCGGGCCGTGCCGCGTGCTGCGAACGACGAGCCGGACATCGTCGGCGCCGCGCACGCGGATGACTTCGGTGCGCGCGTCGAAGCGCGCGTAGCCCTCCGGCGTCCGGTATTGGTCCGGGTCGGCGGGATTGACGCGCTCCAGATACAGGTCCTGCACGTCGGGCCCGGTATTCGTGAAGCCCCAGGCCACATGCGCATTGCGGCCGAGGATCACGTAAGGCACGCCGGGCAGCGTGGCGCCGAAGACGTCCAGCCCCGGCGCCTGCAGCCGCGCGAAGTACCAGACCGACGGCGTCGTGAGCCCCAGATGCGGATCGTTGGCGAGCAGCGGCTTGCCGCTGGCGGTCCGGCTGCCGGCGACGACCCAGTTGTTCGAACCGACGCCCTCGCCTTCGCCGAAACCCGCGACCGGGTGCGCGGCAGCCAGCCGCATCGCCTGCTCGACCACGGCGGTCGCGCCGCCGCGCGCCAGCCCCAGCACGCGATACAGCTCGACGTAGTCGGCGACCGGCAGCGGCGCATCGCCCGGATATGGCGGGCGGAACTCGTCGATCTCGGCGCGCGTCAGTTGCGTGGCGAGCCGCAGCCGCGCCAACTCGTTCAGATAGCTGCGCGAAAGATCCCACGCCATCATCAACGACCACGCGATCGAATCGGCCGCGACCCACGGCTCCGGCGCCGGCGCGCGCAGCAGCAGGAATTCCGGAGGCAGCGGCTGCGTTCGCGTCGCGAGATACGCGTTGACGCCGGCCGCATACGCGTCGAGCAGCGCGCGCGTTTCGGCGTCGAGGTTCGCCGCGATCGACTGCGCGGCGCGGTAGATGCCCAGCGTGCGCAGGAAGCGATCGGTATCGAGCGCGGCGGGGCCGAGGATTTCGGCGACGCGTCCCTGCGCGATGCGGCGGTTGAAGTCGATCTGCCACAACCGGTCCTGCGCGTGCACGTAGCCGAGCGCGAACAGCGCGTCGGCTTCGGTCTCGGCCCGGATGAAGGGCACGGCGTGTGCGTCGCGCACGATCGAAACGGGTGCCGCAAGGCCCGGCACGCTGCGTTCGCCTTCGTGCACCGGCAGGCTCGCCTGCCGGTACCACGCGAAGCCGCCCGCCGCGAATACGGCAAGCGCCAGCGCCGCGAGTGCCAGACGGCGCAACCAGCGAGTCGTCGTGCGCAGCTTCATGCGTCCGGCATCAATGGCTCGGTTTCAGATGAACGTGCGTGTGCCCCTGCGCGCCGTGCAGCTCGACGGTGATCAGGTTCAACTGGCCGTGGCGCACGCCGCGCTCGGCCGAGATCGCGTTGGCGAAGCGGCGCACCGCGCGCGCCGGCCCCCTGAGAATCACGCTTTCGATGCAGTGGTCGTGATCCAGATGCGCGTGCATCGTCGAAACCGTCAGGTCGTGGTGCGCGTGCTGCAGCGTGGTGAGGCGTTCGGCCAGTTCGCGCTCGCGATGGTTGTAGACGTACGAGAGATTGGCCACGCAATGCGCGTCGGCGTCGCGCTCTTCGCGCCGTCGGTCGAGATACGCGCGCAGGATGTCGCGCACGGCCTCGGAGCGGTTGTCGTAACCGCGCTCGGCGATCAGCTCGTCGAATTCGGTGGCCAGGCTGTCGTCGAGTGAAATCGTAAAGCGCTCCATGGTCGGCTCCGCGCGGCGGGTGCATTCGGGCGGTGATTATGCGGGCGCGGCGCGGACGCCCGGCAGGGCCGAGTTTGTCGGGGGCCGACATTGTGATACTGTAAATATCAACAGTATTCGTGCCGTCCTTCATGTCCGCGCCCGCTGCCGCTTCGCCGTCGCTCGACGCCGCGCTCGGCGCCGCCGTCTGGCGCGCGCATCAGATCGGGCGGCACGCGGCGCGCGGCGTGCCTTCGCGTTTCGCTGCGCTCGACGCCGAGCTGCCCGGCGGCGGCTGGCCGGTCGGCGGCCTGACGGAGCTGCTGATCGAACGCCATGGCATCGGCGAGCTGCGGCTCGTGCTGCCGGCGCTGGCGCAGCTCGCACAAGACGGCCACGAAGTGCTCTGGATCGCGCCGCCCTTCATCCCCTACGCGCCGGCCCTGCAGCAGCACGGGTTGGCGCTCGATCGATTGCTGGTGGTGAACGCGCCGCGGCGCGCCGACCGGCTATGGGCGATCGAACAGGCGCTCAAAAGCGCGAGCGTCGGCGCGATCGCCGCGTGGCTGCCGGAAGACGACGGTGCGCTCGTCGCGTCCGATCGGTTGCGTCGCCTGCAGTGGGCGGCGCAAGGCACGCGCAGCCTGGCTTTCATCGTGCGCCCGCAGGCGGCGCGCAGCGCGGCTTCGCCCGCGCCGCTGCGTCTGGCGCTGGCGCCGGCCGGCGCCGACGGGGAACGGTTGCAGGTCGACATCCTCAAGCGGCGCGGACCGCCGCTCGCTGCGCCGCTTGCGCTCGCGCTGCCGCCGGTCTTGCCCGCGCGCACGCCGGCGCGCGCGCCGGTCCACGCCGCCAACGATGCATAAAAAACCGCCGATGCGCCGGTGCCGCGATGCTGTGGATCGCCGTTTGCCTGCCCGAATTGCCGCTGGAGGCCTGCGCCACCGCCCCGGATTCGATCGGGGGGCCGTGCGCGATCGGCGACGCGCAACGCGTCCTGCACGTCAATCGCGCCGCGGCGGCCGCCGGTGTGGCGGCCGGCATGCGGTACACGACTGCCACGGCGTTGTGCCCGCGGCTGGCGCTGCGCGCGCGCGATCCGGCCAAGGAGCAGGCAGCGCTCGAGGCGGTCGCGCGCTGGGCGCTGCGCTTCACGCCCAACGTCGCGCTCGTGTCGCCGCCCCGGACTCGATCCGGGGATCGGCCGGCCGACGAAGCACCGGTGGGCGTGCTGCTCGAAGTCGCGGCAAGCCTGCGGCTGTTCGGCGGCCGCGCGCGGCTGCTGACCGAACTGCGCAAGGGTCTGATCGAGCAGGGACACGCCGCGCGCTTGGCGGCCGCACCGGTGCCGCATGCGGCCTGGCTGCTGGCGCGCGCGGGCGACGGCCTGCAGGCGCGCAGCGTTGCCGAGCTGCCGCAGGTGCTGTCGCCGCTACCGGTCTGGCTGCTGGGCCCAGGCAGGGCGCATCGGGAGTCGCTGCGCAGCGTGGGCATCGCCCGCATCGGCGATCTGCTGCCGTTGCCGCGCGCGGCAGTGGCGCGGCGGTTTTCGGAGGCGCTGCTCGACGAACTCGATCGCGCGCTCGGAAGGAAGGCCGACCCGCGCGCCTGGTACGTCGCGCCCGAGCGCTTCGAAGCCGGGCTCGAACTCGCCGCCCGCGTCGACGACGCGCAGGCATTGCTGTTTGCGGCGCGCCGGCTGATCGTGCAGATGAGCGGCTGGCTGGCGGGGCGTGGCGCGGCCACGCGCACGCTCGTCTTCGGTCTGATCCACGAAGGCCGTGCACCGACCGTGCTGCGGCTGCGGCTGGCGAGCGCGAGCAACGACGATGCGCGCTTCACCGCGGTGCTGCGCGAGGTGCTCGGCGCGCTGCGCCTCGCCGCCCCCGTGTACGAACTGCAGCTTCGCTGCGACGACGTCGTCGCGGCCGCGCCGTTCGCAGGCGAGTTGTTCCCGGCCGGCGCAGCCGCGCAGGAAGGCCTCGCGCCACTGATCGAGCGCCTGCAGGCGCGGCTCGGGCGGGAGCAGGTCGTGCGGCTGCGACCGCAGGCCGATCACCGACCGGAATTGGCCTGCCGCGCCGACGCGGTCGATGCGCCGGCCGCGCGGACCCCGCCGGCGCCTTGCGGGCCGCCGCGCCCGCTGTGGCTGCTGCCGGCACCGGTCGCGCTCACCGAGCGCGATCACGCACCGTTCTGCGGGACGCCGCTCGCGCTCGCGGCCGGCCCCGAGCGCATCGAAAGCGGCTGGTGGGACGGGCAGTGGGTCGAGCGCGATTACTTCGTCGCGCGCGACGCGCACGGCGCGCTGCTGTGGATCTTCCGGCCGCGCGCGCCGGATCCGGCGCGGTGGCAGGGCTGGTATCTGCACGGGAGATTCGCGTGAGCCGGATGCCGCCGCTACCCGACTACGCCGAACTGCACTGCGTGTCGAACTTCAGCTTCCTGCGCGGCGCCTCGCATCCGGAGGAACTGGTCGAACGCGCGGCCGCGCTCGGCTACGCGGCACTGGCGATCACCGACGAGTGCTCGCTCGCCGGCGTGGTGCGCGCGCATGTCGCCGCGAAGGAACACGGACTGCATCTGATCGTCGGCAGCGAGGTGCAGCTCACCACTGCCGACGGCGCGCCGCACGCAAAGCTCGTGCTGCTGGCGACCGACCGCGAGTCGTACGGCCATCTTTCGGAGTTCATCACGCTGGCGCGCATGCGCGCCGACAAGGGCGCATACCGCGCGCATCCGGCGGACCTCGAAGGCAGGGCGCCCGGCCACGCGCGGCTGGCCGGGTTGCCCGGCTGCCTGGCGCTGCTCGTGCCCGAGCGCGAGGTTTCGTTCGAACGCCTGTTCGCGCAGGCGATGTGGCTGGCGACCCGGTTCCCCGGCCGCGCGTGGATCGCGGCGGCCAATCTGCTGCGCGCCGCCGACGGCGTGCGCATCGAATGCATCGAGCGCGTCGCGCACCTCACCGGCGTGCCGGTGACGGCCGCGGGCGACGTGCACATGCACGTGCGCTCGCGCAAGCCGCTGCAGGACGCGCTGACGGCGATCCGGCTGGGCCGGCCGGTCGCCGAGTGCGGCTTCGCGCTCGCGTCCAACGCCGAGCAATACCTGCGCCCGCGCATACGGCTCGCGCAGTTGTACCCCGCCGAGTGGCTGGCCGAGACGGTCGCGATCGCCGCGCGCTGCAGGTTTTCGCTCGACGAACTGCGCTACGAGTACCCGGAGGAGATCGTGCCGCCCGGTGCAACGCCGGCGAGCCACCTGCGCGCGCTGACCGAAGCCGGCGCGCGCCGGCGTTTTCCGGACGGCGTTCCGGACAAGGTGCGCGCGCTGATCGAAAAGGAGCTCGCGCTGATCGGCGAGCTGCGCTACGAGGCGTTCTTCCTGACGGTCGAAGACATCGTCCGCTGGGCGCGCTCGCGGAACATCCTGTGCCAAGGACGCGGCTCGGCGGCCAACTCGGCGGTGTGCTACTGCCTGGGTATCACCGAGGTCAACCCCGAGCGGTGCCACCTGCTGTTCGAGCGCTTCGTCAGCCGCGAGCGCGGCGAGCCGCCGGACATCGACGTCGATTTCGAGCACCAGCGGCGCGAGGAGGTGATCCAGTACATCTACGACAAGTACGGGCGGCATCGCACGGCGCTCGCCGCGACCGTGATCCGCTACCGCTCGCGCAGCGCGCTGCGCGACACGGGCAAGGCGCTCGGCTTCGATCCGCAGCGCGTCGACCGGGTCGCGAAAAACCATCACTGGTTCGACGGCGTCGGCGACGGTGCGCAGCGGATGCGCGAAGCCGGCTTCGACCCGGACTCGCCGCAGGTCGCGCAGTGGTTGCAGCTGGCATGGCAGTTGCGCGGCTTTCCGCGGCATCTGTCGCAGCATGTCGGCGGCTTCGTGATCGCGCGCGATTCGCTCGCGCGTCTGGTGCCGATCGAGAACGCGGCGATGCCGGCGCGCAGCGTGATCCAGTGGGACAAGGACGACCTCGATGCGCTCGGGCTGCTGAAGGTCGACGTGCTCGCGCTCGGCATGCTGTCGGCGCTGCGGCGCGCGCTCGACCTCATCGGCGGCAAGCTGGGGCGGCCGTTCACGCTGGGCGACATCCCCGACGGGGACCGGCAGACCTACGACATGATCTGCACCGCCGACACGATCGGCACTTTCCAGATCGAGTCGCGCGCGCAGATGTCGATGCTGCCGCGGCTCCGGCCCCGGAACTTCTACGACCTCGTAATCCAGGTCGCGATCGTACGCCCCGGTCCGATCCAGGGCGGCATGATCCATCCCTATCTGCGCCGGCGCAGCGGCGCGGAAGCGGTCGAGTACGAAAAGGAGGAGATTCGGGCGGTGCTCGAGCGCACGCTGGGCGTGCCGATCTTCCAGGAGCAGGTGATCCAGCTTGCGGTCGTCGCGGCCGAGTTCACGCCGGGCGAGGCCGACGCCCTGCGCCGTTCGATGGCGGCGTGGAGGCGCAAGGGCGGGCTCGGACCGTTCCGCGAGCGACTGGTTTCGCGCATGACCGCACGCGGCTACTCGCCGCAGTTCGCCGAGCGCATCTACAGGCAGATCGAAGGCTTCGGCGAGTACGGCTTCCCCGAGAGCCACGCGGCGAGCTTCGCGCTGCTGGCGTACGCCTCGTGCTGGATCAAGTGCCACCACCCGGATGCGTTCCTGGCCGCGCTGCTGAACAGCCAGCCGCTGGGCTTCTACGCGCCCGCACAACTCGTGCAGGACGCGCGGCGGCACGGCGTCGAAGTGCGAACCGTCGACGTGTCGGCGAGCGCGGTCGAATCGACGCTGGAACCCTGCCCGGCGTCGGCGGGCGGTCATGCGGTTCGGCTGGGGCTGAATCGCATCGGCGGGCTCGGCTCGGCGGCGGCCGAAAGAATCGTCGCGGCGCGCCGCGAGCGCGCGTTTTCAAGCGTCGAGGATCTGGCACTGCGAGCGGGCCTCAACGCAGCCGAGCTCGATGCGCTTGCCGCGAGCGGCGCGCTCGCCCCGCTCGCCGGGCACCGGCGTCAGGCGCATTGGGAGGCGCTCGGCACGGAAACGCGACGCACCGGGATGCTGAAGCCGGCGCGCTTCGCCGAGCCGCCGCTCGTGTTGCCGGCGCCCGGCGAAGGCGAGGACATCCTCGCCGACTACGCGAGCTTGGGGCTGACGCTTCGCCGGCATCCGCTGGCGCTGCTGCGCGCGCGCCTTGCGCACATGGGAATGCGCTCGGCAGCGGAGTTGCGTGCATGGCCGCACGGCGCAACGGCGCGCGCCTGCGGCATCGTCACGCATCGGCAGCGGCCGTTGACCGCCAAGGGCACGGTGTTCGTGACGATCGAGGACGAAACGGGCTCCATCAACGTGATCATATGGCGCGATCTTTTCGAGCGCGAGCGAAAGACCGTCGTCGAGTCGACGCTGCTCGCGGTGCATGGCGTCTGGCGGAGCGTCGACGGCGCGATGCACCTGGTCGCCCGGCGCGTAACGGATCAGTCGTCGCTGCTCGGTCGGCTCGCGCCGGCATCGCGCGACTTCCATTGAGACGCCGAACACGGCCCGGAAAAGCAGAAAGCCCCGGCGCATCGAGTGCACCGGGGCTTCCGGAATGGCAAGCCTGACGATGTCCTACTTTCACGGGAAATACATCCCACTATCATCGGCGCTGAGGCGTTTCACGGTCCTGTTCGGGATGGGAAGGGGTGGTTCCACCTCGCTATGGTCGTCAGGCAAAAGGGGACGACCTGTCGCTTCGCCGTCGTGCGACGGCTGACGAAAGATCCAACTCGGAAGAAGCGACCGTGTCGAACGACACGGCGGTTGCGATCGCGGTGCTCTCAGCCTCGAGAACGAGGCAGCACGGTTATAGGATCAAGCCGCACGAGCAATTAGTACCGGTTAGCTCAACGCCTTACAGCGCTTCCACACCCGGCCTATCAACGTCCTGGTCTCGAACGACTCTTTAGGGAGGTCAAGCCTCCGGGAAGACTTATCTTCAGGCGAGTTTCCCGCTTAGATGCTTTCAGCGGTTATCTCTTCCGCACATAGCTACCCGGCAATGCCACTGGCGTGACAACCGGTACACCAGAGGTGCGTCCACTCCGGTCCTCTCGTACTAGGAGCAGCCCCCGTCAATCTTCCAGCGCCCACGGCAGATAGGGACCAAACTGTCTCACGACGTTTTAAACCCAGCTCACGTACCTCTTTAAATGGCGAACAGCCATACCCTTGGGACCGGCTACAGCCCCAGGATGAGATGAGCCGACATCGAGGTGCCAAACACCGCCGTCGATATGAACTCTTGGGCGGTATCAGCCTGTTATCCCCAGAGTACCTTTTATCCGTTGAGCGATGGCCCTTCCATACAGAACCACCGGATCACTTAGACCTGCTTTCGCACCTGCTCGACTTGTCGGTCTCGCAGTCAAGCACGCTTATGCCTATGCACTATCAGCACGATTTCCGACCGTGCCTAGCGTACCTTTGTACTCCTCCGTTACCCTTTAGGAGGAGACCGCCCCAGTCAAACTGCCTACCATGCACTGTTCCCGACCCGGATCACGGGCCTAGGTTAGAACCGCAAACAAATCAGGGTGGTATTTCAACGACGGCTCCACGAGACCTGGCGGCCCCGCTTCAAAGCCTCCCACCTATCCTACACAGATCGGTTCACAGTCCAATGCAAAGCTACAGTAAAGGTTCATGGGGTCTTTCCGTCTTGCCGCGGGGAGATTGCATCATCACAAACACTTCAACTTCGCTGAGTCTCGGGAGGAGACAGTGTGGCCATCGTTACGCCATTCGTGCAGGTCGGAACTTACCCGACAAGGAATTTCGCTACCTTAGGACCGTTATAGTTACGGCCGCCGTTTACTGGGGCTTCGATCAAGGGCTTGCACCCCATCACTTAACCTTCCAGCACCGGGCAGGCGTCACACCCTATACGTCGACTTTCGTCTTTGCAGAGTGCTGTGTTTTTAATAAACAGTCGCAGCCACCGATTCTCTGCGACCCATTCGCGCTCCGGGCGTCTCTCCCGTCACGCTACTAGGGCACACCTTCTTCCGAAGTTACGGTGTCAATTTGCCGAGTTCCTTCTCCCGAGTTCTCTCAAGCGCCTGAGCATATTCAGCTCGCCCACCAGTGTCGGTTTGCGGTACGGTCCCGCCTAGCTGGAGCTTAGAGGCTTTTCCTGGAAGCACATCCAATCACTTCGCGGCTTACGCCACTCGATCCTTCACCTCGGTGATACGCCGGCGGATTTGCCTACCGGCCACCTACGATCAGAAACCGGGACATCCAACACCCGGATGATCTTCAGCGCTCCGTCCCCCCATCGCACTAGGCGGCGGTGCAGGAATATTGACCTGCTTCCCATCGACTACGCCTTTCGGCCTCGCCTTAGGGGCCGACTCACCCTGCTCCGATGAACGTAGAGCAGGAAACCTTGGGCTTACGGCGAGCGGGCTTTTCACCCGCTTTAACGCTACTCATGTCAGCATTCGCACTTCTGATACCTCCAGCGGCCCTCTCGAGCCGCCTTCGCAGGCGTACAGAACGCTCCCCTACCACGTGAACGCTTCCTTCAGTTCGCTCGGACGTCCTCGTCAAACGCCACCACGATCGTGATGGAGCGCTTTGTCGCTTCGCGCGCGGTGCGCGAAGCGACAAACTATCGAACGAACTCAAGCGAAGCGTTCACATCCGCAGCTTCGGTTACCGGCTTAGCCCCGTTACATCTTCCGCGCAGGAAGACTCGATCAGTGAGCTATTACGCTTTCTTTAAAGGATGGCTGCTTCTAAGCCAACTTCCTGACTGTCTTAGCCTTCCCACTTCGTTTCCCACTTAGCCGATATTTGGGACCTTAGCTGGCGGTCTGGGTTGTTTCCCTTTCGTGTCCGGACGTTAGCACCCGGTGCACTGTCTCCCGCGCTCACGCTTCCAGGTATTCGGAGTTTGCCATGGTTTGGTAAGACGCCATGTCCCCCTAGCCATAACAGTGCTCTACCCCCCGGAGCGATACGCGAGGCACTACCTCAATAGTTTTCGGGGAGAACCAGCTATTTCCAGATTTGTTTGGCCTTTCACCCCTATCCACAGCTCATCCGCTACTTTTGCAACAGTAGTCGGTTCGGCCCTCCAGTGAGTGTTACCCCACCTTCAGCCTGGCCATGGATAGATCATCTGGTTTCGGGTCTACACCCCGCGACTCGACGCCCTGTTCGGACTCGCTTTCGCTACGCCTTCCCTACTCGGTTAAGCTCGCCACGGAATGTAAGTCGCTGACCCATTATGCAAAAGGTACGCAGTCACCCTTGCGGGCTCCTACTGTTTGTATGCATGCGGTTTCAGGATCTGTTTCACTCCCCTCCCGGGGTTCTTTTCGCCTTTCCCTCACGGTACTGGTTCACTATCGGTCGATCACGAGTATTTAGCCTTGGAGGATGGTCCCCCCATCTTCAGACAGGATTCCACGTGTCCCGCCCTACTTGTCGCGCGCCTAGTTCCACCAGCGTCTTTTTGTGTACGGGGCTATCACCCACTATGGCCGGACTTTCCAGACCGTTCCACTAAGACGCTGGCTAAAGCGCGCAGGCTGCTCCGATTTCGCTCGCCACTACTTTCGGAATCTCGGTTGATTTCTGTTCCTCTGCCTACTTAGATGTTTCAGTTCGGCAGGTTCGCCTCTGCCCGCCTATGAATTCAGCGGGAGATACCCTTGCGGGTGGGTTTCCCCATTCGGACATCTCCGGATCAAAGTCTGTTTGCCGACTCCCCGGAGCTTTTCGCAGGCTGCCACGTCCTTCATCGCCTGTGATCGCCAAGGCATCCACCACATGCACTTAGTCGCTTGATCCTATAACCCTGCCGCCTTGCGGAGGCACGGCTCGGAAGCGACCGCGTTGCCGTTCTCAGAATTGCTGAGAGCTCGAATGCAATCACAACCCGTCATCGGCTCCTCTCAAGAGCCGATGCGCTTTGCTTCTTCCGAATTGTTAAAGATCGAAACAGCAGACCCGGCCCGCAGACCAGGCGAAAGCGCGCTAACACACGCTTTCGTCTGAACTCCGAGGAATGGTGGAGGTGAACGGGATCGAACCGATGACCTCCTGCTTGCAAAGCAGGCGCTCTCCCAACTGAGCTACACCCCCGACACGGCGTTGGTGGGTCTGGTTGGATTCGAACCAACGACCCCCGCCTTATCAAGACGGTGCTCTAACCGGCTGAGCTACAGACCCTTCGCTTACCGACGCAATCAGGCCGATGCATTCAGGGCCTTGGGCACGGCGCCAATCATGAGCATGAACGCGAACCCTGCGCCACTCACTGCTGCAAGAAACGAACCGATAAGTGTGGACGCCTGAATCGGGCGCACACTCTAGAAAGGAGGTGATCCAGCCGCACCTTCCGATACGGCTACCTTGTTACGACTTCACCCCAGTCATGAATCTCACCGTGGTCGCCGCCCTCCTTGCGGTTAGGCAAACGGCTTCTGGTGAAACCCACTCCCATGGTGTGACGGGCGGTGTGTACAAGACCCGGGAACGTATTCACCGCGACATGCTGATCCGCGATTACTAGCGATTCCGACTTCATGCAGTCGAGTTGCAGACTGCAATCCGGACTACGACCGGTTTTCTGGGATTGGCTCCCCCTCGCGGGTTGGCTGCCCTCTGTACCGGCCATTGTATGACGTGTGAAGCCCTACCCATAAGGGCCATGAGGACTTGACGTCATCCCCACCTTCCTCCGGTTTGTCACCGGCAGTCCCACTAGAGTGCCCTTTCGTAGCAACTAGTGGCAAGGGTTGCGCTCGTTGCGGGACTTAACCCAACATCTCACGACACGAGCTGACGACAGCCATGCAGCACCTGTGTGCAGGTTCCCTTTCGGGCACCGGAACATCTCTGCTCCGTTCCTGCCATGTCAAGGGTAGGTAAGGTTTTTCGCGTTGCATCGAATTAATCCACATCATCCACCGCTTGTGCGGGTCCCCGTCAATTCCTTTGAGTTTTAATCTTGCGACCGTACTCCCCAGGCGGTCGACTTCACGCGTTAGCTGCGTTACCGAGGATGTAAATCCCCGACAACTAGTCGACATCGTTTAGGGCGTGGACTACCAGGGTATCTAATCCTGTTTGCTCCCCACGCTTTCGTACCTGAGCGTCAGTCATGTCCCAGGGGGCTGCCTTCGCCATCGGTGTTCCTCCACATCTCTACGCATTTCACTGCTACACGTGGAATTCCACCCCCCTCTGACAAACTCTAGCCGGGCAGTCACAAATGCAGTTCCCAGGTTAAGCCCGGGGATTTCACACCTGTCTTACTCAGCCGCCTGCGTACGCTTTACGCCCAGTAATTCCGATTAACGCTCGCACCCTACGTATTACCGCGGCTGCTGGCACGTAGTTAGCCGGTGCTTATTCTGCAGGTACCGTCATTAGCGCCCGGTATTAGCGGACGCCGTTTCGTTCCTGCCAAAAGCGGTTTACAACCCGAAGGCCTTCTTCCCGCACGCGGCATGGCTGGATCAGGCTTTCGCCCATTGTCCAAAATTCCCCACTGCTGCCTCCCGTAGGAGTCTGGGCCGTGTCTCAGTCCCAGTGTGGCTGGTCGTCCTCTCAGACCAGCTACCGATCGTCGCCTTGGTGAGCCTTTACCTCACCAACTAGCTAATCGGGCATCGGCCGCTCCCATAGTGCAAGGCCTTGCGGTCCCCTGCTTTCCTCCGTGGAGCGTATGCGGTATTAGCCAATCTTTCGACTGGTTATCCCCCGCTACGGGGCACGTTCCGATGTATTACTCACCCGTTCGCCACTCGCCACCAGGGTTGCCCCCGTGCTGCCGTTCGACTTGCATGTGTAAGGCATGCCGCCAGCGTTCAATCTGAGCCAGGATCAAACTCTTCAGTTCAAATCCTCGGCGAACATACTGTGTACGTTCACCACTCACTCGCGGAATTGAGGTTCTACACCTCTATTGCGCGTGAGCTTCTTGATGAGTTGAGTTGTCCAAGGTCGTCGGCGTGAGACCTTCGACCGTGGCCGCGCCATTCATCAAGCGCCCACACTTATCGGCTGTTTCGTTGTTAAAGAACGCGCTGCTCCGCACGCTCGGGTGCGCTGCGCATATGCGCCAGCAGCGAAGAAGCGGGATTATGGGGATCGGGGAAACGCATGTCAAGTCAATGTGCGTTTCAGAATAAGAGCGCCGCCAAGTCCTTGATGCGACATGCCCCCGATCGCACAGCCCAATCGTGTTGGGTTGGGCGCCCGGCTCGCCGTAGAGGCTGCGAATCCTTATTCCGCGCGCCCCACCGGCGTCGTCGCGCGGTGCTCGGGCTTCGCCCATTGGCTGGATCGGTCTCGGCCCTGCGGCTGCGTACTCCCGGACTCGACCCGGGGCGGCGGCCCGCTCGCGACGAAGGCTTCACAGCTTCTCAGCGGTGAGCGAAATTCGGCGGGCGCTTCTCCACAAACGCTGTCATGCCTTCCTTCTGGTCGCTAGTGGCGAACAGCGAGTGGAACAGGCGTCGCTCAAAGAGCAGACCCTCGGCAAGCGGCGCCTCATAGGCGCGGTTGACGGCCTCCTTTGCCATCATCACGGCAGGCAACGAAAACTGCGCGATGGTCTCGCCGACGGCGATTGCCTCCGAAAGCAGGCGGTCCGCGGGCACGACGCGCGAAACCAGACCGGCGCGCTCCGCCTCCTCCGCGTCCATCATGCGCGCGGACAAAACGAGGTCCATCGCTTTGGCCTTGCCGACGGCCCGTGGCAGGCGCTGCGTACCGCCGGCGCCGGGGATGATGCCGAGCTTGATCTCGGGCTGGCCGAACTTGGCATTGTCCGCAGCGATGACGATGTCGCACATCATCGCCAGTTCGCAGCCGCCGCCGAGCGCATAACCGGCGACCGCGGCGATCACCGGCTTTCGTACGCGCCTGATGGTCTCCCAGTTGCGCGTGATGTACTCGCTCTTAAACACGTCCATGTAGCTCCACTCGCGCATCGCGCCGATATCGGCGCCGGCGGCGAAGGCCCGGTCGCTTCCGGTGATCACGATCGAACCGAATGCCTCGTCGCGATCGAACCGCAGCAGCGCATCGCCCAGTTCATCCATCAGCGCATCGTTCAGAGCGTTGAGCGCCTTGGGCCGATTCAGGGTGACGAGACCGACGCGGCCGCGCGTTTCGACGATGATATTTTCGTAGTTCATGTCAGACTCCTCGATGTCGATCGAGCCGTCCTCGCAAGCGCTCAGGCGAGGATATCCGGCGCTTTGTCGGCCTCCGGCGCGCCGCGCGCGACGTACTCCAGAATCGTCTGCGCCGGCAGCGCCCGCGAGTAGAAGTAACCCTGCGCATATTCGCAACCAATCGAGCGCATGTACCGGACCTGCTCGAGCGTTTCGACGCCCTCGGCGATGACCTTCAGCTTGAAGTGTCGCGCGACCGCGAGCATCGCGTGCACGATCGCGCAGCTGTCGGCGTCGTCCGGAATGCCCTCGAGGAAGCTTTGATCGATCTTCAACGCCTGGATCGGCATGCGCTTCAGGTAACCCAGCATCGAGTAGCCGGTGCCGAAGTCGTCGAGCACGAGGCCGACGCCCACAGAAGCCAGTTCGCTCATCACGTCGTTGTTGATCTCGCTTTCCTTCACCAGCGTACGCTCGGTGATCTCCAGCGTGATCATGCGCGGCTCGACTTCGTGCTTGAGCAGCGCACTGCGAACCAGAATCGGCAGCGACGCCGAGCCCATCTCGCGCCCGGCGACGTTGATCGCAACGGGTATGTCGAAGCCAGGATGCGCCTCGCGCCAGCGCCGGATCTGTGCGCAGACTTCGTTGACGACCCAGCGCGTGATTCTCTCGGACAGTCCGCTCACCTCGGCAACACCGATGAAGCGGTCGGGCGTCAGCGTGCCGAACGCCGGATGCTGCCAGCGGATCAACGCCTCGAGTCCGACGACACGTCCGGTCTCCATGTGGACCTGCGGCTGGTACTCGACGGCGAATTGCGGGCTGTCGCCCTGCACCGCCTTCAGCAACTGAATGCCCAGTTGAACCTCGCGCGCCGCGCGTTCGGCACGAATCGGGTTGAAGAAGCTGAACTGATTGCGGCCGTCGCGCTTGGCCTGGTACATCGCCGCGTCGGCGTTCTTCAGCAGCGTGCTCATCTCGCGGCCGTGCTCCGGGAACAGCGCCACGCCGATCGAGGCCGACACCTGCGTGTCGACGTTCGGCACGAGATCGGTGCGGTGCAGCGCCTGAGCGATGCGCGCGGCGAGCAGCGCCACCTCCTGCCGGTGCTCGAACTCGTCGACCAGCACGACGAACTCGTCTCCACCGAGGCGCGCCACCACCCCGGCGTCGCCGACGGTCTCGCGCAGCACCTGCGCCGCCGATTTGATCAGCGCGTCGCCGACCAGGTGACCCAGCGTGTCGTTGACATCCTTGAAGCGGTCCAGGTCGATCAGCATGACCGCGATGCGCCGCCGCCGGTTTGCGGCGGTCATGATCATGTCGCGCATCGTCTCGCGCAGCAGGTTGCGGTTGGGCAAACCCGTCAGCGAGTCGTACCACGCGAGCTGCTCGATGCGGCTTTCGGCCTCCTGCCGCTGCGCCGCTTCCATTGCGAGCGAAATCATCAGCGCCGCCGTCGCCGCGAAGTTGATTTCGTCCTCGTCCCAGCGCCGCGGCGACTCGTGATGCACGCACAGCACGCCCTGCACCGTGCCGTCGAGCAGCACCGGTGCGTCAAGCAACGCTCGAACGCCGCTCCAGCGGCGGTCGCTCGCCAGTCTGGCCGTCAGCGTCGATCGGCGGGTGTCGGTGACGACCAGCGGCTGACGGTCGCGGAGGCGGGCGAAATATTCGGGGAACGCCGTCGCCGGAAACTCGACGCCGATCCAGTCGCGTGCGAAGCGCTCGTGCCGGCCCTCGAACATCGCCTCGCACAAAAGGCTTTCCGGATTACGCACATGCCGCCAGAAGCTCACCGCGTCGGCGCGCAGCGTCTCCGCCGTCGTGCGCAGCACGCGCGCGAGCGACTGCGCGAAGTCGGCGCGGGTATGGATCGCCAGCTCCAGCAAGCGCTCGCGGAACTCGAGGCGACGCGCCTGCTGCGGCGCTTCGCCGAATCGCTGCGCCAAGACCGCGCCGACGTCGCGCGCGGTCATCAGCAGTCCGCCGAGCGCAGGCTCCGACGTGCAGTTGCGGACCGCCACCCACAGCCGATGCGCCGTGCCGTCGGCGCCATTGGCGCGCACCAGGCACGTGTGCGTGCGCTCGCCGGCCACATCGATCGACGCGGCCTGGATCGCCTTCAGCAGCGCCGGTCGGTCCTCGTCGATCGCGAGCGCCGCGCCCGGCTGGCCGAGCGTCGATTCCGGCTCGATTCCGAGCGCGGCGCGGATCGCCGGCGACTGGTAGCGCACGACGCCGCCGGCGTCGAGGACCATCAGCAGATCCGCGGCGTTTTCGGCGAAGACGACCAACCTGCGCTCGATCCGCTCGGTGCGCGCCGCCAGCTCGCGCAGCTCGGTCACGTCGCGTGCGGCGACGACGATCGCCCGCACCAGCGGATCGTGCAGGCGGTCGACGAGCACCGCTTCGATCCAGCGGCCGCCGCGGCCGTCGCCCCGCGTGCGCAGGCGCCACAGATACCTGCGCTCGCCGTCACCGGTCCGGCCGCCGCTGATCGCTTCGAAGACGTCCAGAAACTCGGCGCCGGACGTCTCGTCGAGAAGGTATTCGAAAGGCACGCCGAGCAGATCGGCAGGCGCTACACCGATCGCGGCTTCGGCCGCCGGGTTTGCGGCGAGAACGCGCCGGTCGACGCCCACCAGCAATGCCGGGGCCGTGGCGGATTGCGCCAGCGCCTGCACACGCGCGTGTCCCGAACGCTCCTCGCGCGCCGCACGGCGCTGCGGTCCGACGTCGCGCAGTGCAATCGCGACGACGTTCTCCTGCTCGAAGTGCAGCAGTTCGGCGTCGAGTTGCAGCGCGAGCACGCGCCCGTCCCGCAGCGGCAGTTTGGCCTGCAAGCTCAGTCGGCCGCGCTCCTGCAGCCTCGCCCAGAGTCTGGCCCAGCGGCGGCCCGACTCACGATGACGATGAAACGCGACGAGCTCGGACAGGTGGCGTCCCACGATCGCGTCGGCCGCCGATCCGAGCAGTTCGCTCGCCGCGACGTTCGCAGCCAGCACCTGCGCCGAGGCGTTCATGCACACGACTGGCACGGGCAGACGGTCGAAAGCCGCCTGCTTGAGCGACCGTTCGACGGCCGATTGCCTCAGCGGAATGACGGTCGAAACCACGAATGCCCTCGTTCCCGGGTGCGCAGTCGCCTGACGCCGACATTACCGGCGCATGCGTGCATGCCCCGCGGCGATTGTGCCACGCGCGCGCGTGCGCGCGACCACGGTCGCCTGCGCGCCGCAGGCGCTCGCTACACTGGGCCGTCAATCGGCATCGACGGACTCCTCATCCGCTGCCGCAAGAACGACGGGGTCGCGAGCCGGGCACGGTCGCCGGCGGGGAGTCGGCGGCGCGAACATGCCGCAGTTCGTCGAACAACGGATCGTCGCCATGCCCGGTGACTCCGGGCTGATCCGGTCACCCGCGTCGGCGGCGGCGAGTCGGCCGCCTTCGCTGTGCAACGGGTGAAAACGCGCGCGGCAGGCGCCCGACGGCCGATCCGTGCGACGATCGCGGCGCCGGTCGAAATTGCCTCAACCCTGAGACGGAAGGACGAGACATGTTCAAAGCGATCTACCTGACCCGGGACAACGACCGCTTCGAGGCGCGCATCGCCGAACTCGACGATGCCGCGCTCGACGCGGCCACCGCCGGGGCCGACGTGACGGTGGCGGTCGAGTATTCGACGATCAACTACAAGGACGCACTGGCGCTGACCGACAAGTCGCCGATCGTGCGCAAATGGCCGATGGTCGCGGGCATCGACGCCGCCGGCACGGTCGTCGCGAGCAGCCATCCGCTGTGGAAACCGGGCGAAAAGGTCGTGCTGACCGGCTGGGGCGTGGGCGAATCGCACTGGGGCGGGCTCGCGCAGAAAGCGAAGTTCAAGGGCGACTGGCTGGTCGCCCCGCCCGCACCGTTCGGCACCAAGCAGGCGATGGCGATCGGCACCGCGGGGTTCACCGCCGCGCTCTGTGTGATCGCGCTCGAGCGCTACGGCATCACGCGCGAGCAGGGCGACGTGCTGGTCACCGGTGCGACCGGCGGCGTCGGTTCGATTGCGGTCGCGCTGCTCGCGGCGCGCGGTTACCGCGTCGTCGCCTCGACCGGCAAGCTCGCCGAGGCCGACTATCTGAAGTCCCTCGGCGCTGCGGAAGTCATCGACCGCGCCGAGCTCACCGCACCGGGCAAGCCGCTGCAGAAGGAGCGCTGGGCTGCGGTCGTCGATTCGGTCGGCAGCCACACGCTGGCCAACGCCTGCGCGCAGACGCGCGCCGAGGGTGCGGTGGCCGCCTGCGGACTGGCGCAGGGCATGGACTTTCCCGCCACAGTGGCGCCCTTCATCCTCCGCGGCGTCTCGCTGCTCGGCATCAACAGCGTGCCGGTGCCGCGGCCGCGACGCGAGGCGGCATGGCAGTTGCTTGCACAGTCGCTCGACCGCGCGAAGCTCGACGCGATGACGCGTGTGGTGCCGCTCGCCGAGGCGTTCGACGTCGCACGCGACCTCATCGCCGGCAAGGTGCGCGGCCGCGTCGTCGTCGACGTCAACCGCTGAGGCGACGCGATGAAGTTTTCGGTCAGCCACACACACGACGGCGTCTTCACGCGCGACGGCCTGCGGCCGTTTTTCGAATACCGTGACCTCGGCATCCGCGACGCCACGAACGGTAAGGTCGTCGCCCACGTGATCCGCGCGCGGCCGGGTGTCCCGGCGCAGCATCAGCGCCATCACCACGACGTCGAGTTTCAACTTGTCTACGTGCTCAAAGGCTGGATCGAGTTCGACTACGAGGGTGTGGGCGCCGTACGGCTGACGGCCGGATCGTGCGTGCATCAGCCGCCCGGCATCCGCCACAAGGAGTTGAGGCATTCCGACGACCTGGAAATGCTCGAGATCGTGATGCCCGCCGACTTCGCGACCGTTGCCGACGAGGGCTGATGCCGCTGCGGCGACATCCGAACTCGAACTCGCGCGCGGGCGCCGCGCGCGATCGCCGCCAGAACAGGTCATGGCGCTGCCGTGCCGGACTGCTAACGTAGCGCCCCTCGACGCGGCGGCCCGGCGCCGCCGGCCACTGCCTCCACGGAACTCATTCGATGATCCAGTTGAACGTCAACGGGCGCGGCGTGTCGGTCGACGCCGACCCGTCCACGCCGCTGCTGTGGGTGCTGCGCGAACACCTCGGGCTGACCGGCACCAAGTTCGGTTGCGGCATCGCCGTCTGCGGCGCGTGCACCGTCCACCTGAACGGACAGCCGGTGCGAAGCTGCAGCATCCCCTTGTCGGCCGCCGCCGGCGCACGGGTCGTAACGATCGAAGCGATGGCCTCCGACCGCGTCGGCCGCGCCGTGCAGGACGCGTGGGTGCGCAACGACGTCGTGCAGTGCGGCTACTGCCAGTCGGGTCAGGTCATGGCGGCGACCGCGCTGCTGAAAGCCAAGCGCAACCCGCCCGACAAGGACATCGACGAAGCGCTTGCCGGCAACGTCTGCCGCTGCGGCACGTACGCGCGCATCCGCGCCGCGGTCAGGGACGCCGCCAAGGCGCTCGGCTGAGGAGGCTGCGATGCACTCACACTTCGATGCCGACGCGGCCGATGTTCTCGCGCAATTGTCGATAACGCAGCCCATCAAGCTCGCGCGCCGCGACTTCCTGAAAGCCACCGGTGCTGCCGGCGGCGGGCTGATGCTCGCGATCGGCCTGCCGGCCGGCGCGCTGCTCGGCGGCCGCCTTGCGCGGGCGCAGGAGCCGGGCAAGAAGTTCGTCTACCCGCCGGCCGCGTTCATCCGCATCGGCGCCGACGACAGTGTGACGATCCTCGTGAACAAACTCGAGTTCGGCCAGGGTGTCTTCACCTCGTTGCCGATGCTGATCGCGGAAGAACTCGAGTGCGACTGGAAGAAGGTGCGCGCCGAGCATGCACCTGCTGCGCAGGTCTACGCACACCCTGGCTTCGGCATCCAGATGACCGGCGGCTCGCAGTCGGTCGCGTCGAGCTGGCAGCAGTTCCGCGTGATCGGCGCGGCCGCGCGCGACATGCTGCTGACGGCGGCCGCGCAGCGCTGGGGCGTCGACAAGGCGCGGCTCGACACGCGCGACGGCGTGGTGATCGAAATCGGCGGTCGGAAGCGGCGCATCGGCTACGGCGCGCTTGCCGAAGACGCGATGAAGCTCGAGGTGCCGGCAAAGATCGGCATCAAGGCCGACCCGAAAGACTTCCGGCTGATCGGCAAACCGACGCTGCGCGTCGACGCGCGCGAGAAGGTCGACGGCCGCGCGCAGTTCGCGATCGACAAGACGCTGCCGGGCATGCTGGTCGCGGTCGTCGCGCGGCCGCCCGTGTTCAGCGGCAAGGTCAAGCAGGCCGACTTCGACACTACCAAGGTCAAAGTCAAGGGTTTCAAGGCGATGTTCGTGATCCCCGTCGATCGCGGCGGCAGCGGCGTGGCCGTCGTCGCCGACGGCTACTGGCCGGCGAAGACCGTGCGCGACGGGCTGAAGATCGAATGGGACCTGCCGGCCGGTCCGACGACGAGCGAGCAACTCGCGCAGTATCGGGCGCTCGCCGCACAGCCGGGGCTGCTCGCGCGCGCCGACGGCGCGCCCGATGCGATCAACGACGCCGTGCGGCGCATCGATGCCGAGTTCGAATTTCCTTATCTCGCGCACGCGGCGATGGAGCCGCTGAACGCCGTGATCGACCTGAAAGCGGATCGCTGCGACGTCTGGTGCGGCTCGCAGTTCCAGACGGTCGATCAGATCCGCATCGCGCAGGTCGCCGGGCTGAAGCCCGAGCAGGTGAATCTCGTGACGACCTTCGCCGGCGGCGGCTTCGGCCGGCGTGCCAATCCGGTGTCGGACTATCTCGTCGAAGCGGTCCGGATCGCGAAAGAAATGAAGCAGGCGGGTCTCGACGCTCCGGTCAAGGTGATCTGGTCGCGCGAGGACGACATGCGCGGCGGCTATTACCGCCCGCTGCACGTGCATCGCGTCGCGATCGGCCTCGACGCGAAAGCGCGGCCGGTCGCGTGGCAGCACACGATCGTCGGCCAGTCGATCGTCAAGGGCACCGCGTTCGCGAAGTTTCTGATCAAGGACGGCATCGATCACACGATGACCGAAGGCGTGGTCGACACACCGTACAAGCTGCCGAACATGCGCGTGGCCGTGCACCATCCCGACGTCAACGTGCCGGTGCTGTGGTGGCGCTCGGTCGGCCATACGCACACCGCGTACGTGATGGAAACGCTGATCGACGAGGTGGCGGCGGCGGCGAAGCAGGACCCGATCGCCTATCGCCTGTCGCTGCTCGACGCCAAACACGCGCGGCACCGCGCGGTGCTCGATCTCGTGCGCGAAAGATCCGGCTGGGGCCGCCCGCTCGCGAAAGGGCGCGCGCGCGGCGTGGCGATCCACGAGAGCTTCGGCTCCGTGTGCGCGCACGTTGCCGAGGTGTCGATCGAGAACAACGCGATCCGCGTGCATCGCGTCACGTCGGCGATCGACTGTGGCACCGCGGTCAATCCGCTCGGCGTCGAGGCGCAGGTGCAGTCGGCGATGGTCTACGGGTTGTCGGCGGCGCTGCACGGAAAGATCACGCTGAAGAACGGCGAAGTCGAGCAGAAGAACTTTCACGACTACCCGGTGCTGCGGATCGACGAGATGCCCGAGATCAGCGTGCACATCGTGCCGAGCCACGCGCCGCCGACCGGCGTCGGGGAACCCGGCACGCCGCCGATCGCACCGGCCGTCGCCAACGCGGCGTTCCAGCTCACGGGCAAACGGTTGCGGCGGTTGCCGTTCGACCTGGCTTCGGCATGAGGCCGGCGCGATCGGCGGAAGGCGCCGCAAGTGGTGCCGGTTGCGGCCGGCGAGACTTCGGGCAGAATCGCGCCGGCTGCGCAAGACACGCGCTCGACCCACGAGGCGCTTTCAAAGCAGGATGAAAACGGAGCCCGAAAAATGAAGCCATGCTTGCCGCTACGTGCCGCCACCCTTGCCGTCGCCGGTCTGCTGATCGCGGCCGGTTCGGCTTTCGCCAAGGATCGCAAGGAATGCGATCGCGTCTACAAGCCGTCGGTGGGTCAACCCGGCAAGGACGTCGTCTGGGTGCCCACCCCGGACGACCTGGTCCAGCGCATGCTGGCGATGGCCAAGGTCACGCCGAAGGACATCGTTTACGACCTCGGTGCCGGCGACGGCAAGATCGCGATCGCCGCGGGCAAGCTCGGCGCGACCGCGGTCGGCATCGAATACAACCCGGACATGGTCAAGCTCGCGCAGTGCTACGTCGAGGCCGAGGGCCTGGCCGGCAAGGTCAAGATCATTCACGGCGACATCTTCAAAGAGGACTTCAGCCGAGCCACCGTCGTCACGATGTATCTGCTGCCCGAGCTGAACCTGAAGCTTCGGCCGACGATCCTCGCCATGCGGCCCGGTACGCGCGTCACGTCGCACCAGTTCACGATGGGCGACTGGGAAGCCGACGAGACCGCCGAGATCGACTACCGCACCGCGTACCTGTGGATCGTCCCGGCGAAAGTCGAAGGCCACTGGAGCTTCCGCGACGCGAGCGGCCAGCAATTCGCCGTGACGCTGACGCAGAAGTACCAGAAGATCAGCGGCGACGTGACCGTCGGCGGCAAGAAACAGCCGCTGGTCGGCGCCATGCTGCGCGGCGGCGAGATCCGCTTCGCGTTCAACGACGACAAGGGCGTCACCCGCACCTTGACCGGCACGGTCCGCGGCAACGAGATCAACGGTATGCTGCGCGCCGCCGGCGGCGGCGAGGTCAAGGTCAGCGGCACGCGGCGTTGAGCGCGGGCGGCCAGTTCAGGTTCCACGACCAGCCCCGCGATCGCGGGGCTTTGTACATCGGAGTCCGTCCATGAGCGCCACCAACGGCTCGGCCACACCCGCGGCCGCTGCGCCCGTCGTCGCCGTGCCGCGCCCCGCGCTGTCGGTCTTCGACGCGGTGATGATCGTCACCGGCATCATCATCGGCGGCGGCATCTTCTCGTTTCCGCCGCTCGTGGCCGGCATGACCGGCTCGATCGAATGGATGTTCGGCGCGTGGCTCGCGGGCGCCGCACTCGCGCTGATCGGCGCGCTGTGCTACGCGGAGCTGGCCACCGCCTTTCCGAACGCCGGCGGCGACTATCACTTCCTGACGCGCGCGTACGGCAAGGACCTGTCGTTCTTCTTCGCGTGGGCGCGCGTGACGGTGATCACCAGCGGCTCGATCGCGCTGCTCGCGTTCGTCTTCGGCGACTACGCCTCGCGGGTCGTGTCGCTCGGTGCGCATTCGTCGGCGGTCTACGCCGCGCTCGTGGTCGTGCTGCTGACCGCCGTCAACGTCGCGGGGCTGCGCCAGTCCGCGCGCACGCAGAACGTGATGTCGGCGCTGCTCGTGCTCGGCATTCTGCTGGTCGTCGTCTCGGGGTTCGCCAGCCCCGCGCCGGCCGCGGCGCCGCCCCCGCCGGCGTCGAGCGGAATGCCGGCGCTGTTCGGCACCGCGCTGCTGTTCGTGCTGTTCACCTTCGGCGGCTGGAACGAGGCCGCCTACATCTCGGCCGAGGTGCGCGGCGGCAACCGCGCGATCGTCAAAACATTGGTGTTGGCGCTGGGGCTCGTGACCGCCGTCTACGTGCTGTTCGTCGCCTCGGTGCTGGCCGGTCTCGGCTTCGACGGACTGAAGGCGAGCAAACAGGTCGCCGCCGACGTCGCGCAGAGGTCGATGGGCGCCTTCGGCGAAAAGCTGATCGGCGCGCTCGTCGCGCTGGCGGCGCTGACCTCGATCAACGCGACGATGCTGGTCGCCGCGCGCACGAACTATTCGGTCGGCCGCGACTGGCCGCTGTTCGCCTTCATGGGCCGCTGGCACGGCGAGCGGGACGCGCCGGTCGCCGCGTTCGTGGTCACCGGCGCGCTGTCGCTCGCGCTCGTCGCGTTCGCCGCGATCAACCAGAGCGGAGTCAAATTCATGGTCGACTTCACCGCGCCGGTGTTCTGGTTCTTCTTCCTGCTGACCGGCATTGCGCTGTTCGTGCTGCGGCTGCGCGATGCGAACGTTGCGCGGCCGTTCCGCGTGCCGATGTACCCGGTGCTGCCGATGGTGTTCGTCGCGACCTGTGCCTTCCTGCTGTACAAGAGCCTCGAGTTCACGCTGCAGAACCGGGCGATCCAGATCGCGATCTACGTGATGCTCGCCGGTGTCGTCGTATGGGTGGTCGCGCGGCTGCGCCGGAGCCCGTGACCCGGCTCGACCGCTCCGGCCGAAGCGCACATCCGGCGGCCGAAGCCCCATGAGAAACATCGTCGGCGTTCTGCTCGCCGCGGGCGTGGGCGCGCGCTTCGATCCGACCGGCGCCCGGTTCAAGCTGCTCGAACCGTCGCCAGCCGGCGCGCATGCAGGGCGGCCGCTCGCGGTCGCTGCGGCCCTGAATCTGAAAGCCGCGGTCGACGAGGTCGTCGCCGTCGTGCGGCCGATCGACGACAAACCGCAGCGCGCGCTGCACGCCGCGCTCGCGGATGCCGGCTGCCGGCTCGTCGTCTGCGAACGCGCCCGCGAAGGCATGGGCGCTTCGCTCGCCTGCGGCGTGCGCGCGACGAGCGATGCCGCGGGTTGGCTGATCGCGCTGGCGGACATGCCGGCGATTGCGCCCGCGACAATCGCGGCGGTCGCGCAGGCGCTGCACGCCGGGCACGTCGCGACCGCGCCTTTCGTCGGCGATCGGCGCGGCCATCCGGTCGGTTTCTCCGCCGCCTGCTTCGAGGAACTCGCGCGATTGACCGGTGACGCCGGCGCGCGCAGCGTCCTCGCCCACCACCCGCCGTTGCGCGTCGCGGTGGACGATCCGGGCGCACTGCTCGACATCGATTCGCCGTCCGATCTGAAGTCGCCTTGACGGCCGTCGCGAGGCCGGACGGCGGCGCACCGTGATCGGCGGGGCCGGCTTATTCTTGAACCGCCCGCGCGCGGGCGTCGATCGGCGACCGCCGCAACGAAGGAGAACGAGCATGCCGAAGGTCCGCGTCATCAAGCCGCACGAGCTGGAGCGCAACGATGTCGTCCTCACCGAGTTCTACCCCGCACTGCTCGCCGAAGGCGATTCCTGGTTCTCGCTCGGCGCGATCCCCGCGTACAACATGCTCGATCCGCTCGAGTTCGAAACCTTTGGCGCCGTGGTCAACCTCGCGTATCCCGGCGAAACGGCCGACGACATGCGCAAGGCCCTGCCCGCCAGCGGCGGCAAGCGCATCGATCTGTGGGCGTCCGAGCTGGCCGTGCATCTGGCCGACCGCAACGCGTACCCGTACCAGGGCATCCTGCTGTCGGCCGGCGGCAACGACCTGATCGCGGCGTTTCCGCATCTGCTCAAGCGCGGCGTCGACTACGCGAATGCGAACCCCGCCGATGCGGCCGCGCTGATCGACGCGGATGCGCTCGACCGCTTCGATGCCTTCCTCGGCAACAGCCTGACCGGCATCGTGAACTTCGTCCGCAACGATGGAGGACCGAACCGCGACGCGCCGATCTTCACGCATACCTACGACTACCCGACGCCGAACGACGCGCCGGCGCGCATCTTCGGCGTCCGCGCGGGTTCCGCGTGGATGTATCCGAAGCTCGTCGAAGCCGGCGTTCCGCAGCGCTTCTGGATCCCGATCGCCGACTACCTGATCGAGCACATGGCGCGACTGCTGCGCGGGCTCGATCTGGTCGACTTCCACGTCGTCAACACGCTCGGCACGATCCAGCGCGCCGCGCTCGGCGCCACCGGCGCTTCGGGCGAATGGGACAACGAGATTCACCCGAGCCGGCGCGGCTACGCCAAACTCGCCGCGAAGATGGCCGCGGCGATCCGCGAGGAACTCGGCCTGCCGTAACGCTCAGCGCCGGAGGAGCGCGGCGACCAGCGCGAGCGCCAGCAGCACGAACCATACGAGCGCCCACGCGGGCATGGTCAGCCCCAGGAAGCTCCAGTCGACGACGCCGCAATCGCCGCTGCCGCGAAACACCTTCGGCAGCACTTCGTACAGCGGAAAATTCTCGATCATCGTCGCCAGCCCCGGTCCGCAGGCGAGGCTTTCGGGGTGAAGCTGGATCCAGACGTGCCGCGCGGCGGTGCCCGCGCCGGCGAGCGCGGCGACGAGCGCTGCGGCGCCGGCAGCGACACCCCAGCGCCGTCCGCCGGCGAGCGCGGCCACCAGCGCCGCCGCGCCGACCGCAACGAACGCGTAGCGCTGCAGGATGCACAGCGGACAGGGCTCGAGCCCTTCGACGTGCTGGTAGTAAAGCGCTGCGGCGAGCAGCGCGACGACGGCTGCGACGACCGCGCCGTAGATGCGCCGCGCATTCGGCGCGCGCAGCCGGTGGACGAACCTTGGCATGCGGCGATGGTAGCAAGCGAGTCCGTCGCGGCGCGGCTCGCGCTTGTCGGCGCGCCCGCTCCGGCGGATGATCGCAGCCGCGATGAAGATACTGGAACTGTTGCGGCTGTTGCCGATGGCGGACTGGATGGCGCTCGGCGGGTTCTTCGCCGCGTGGATCGGCTACGCGTGGTTCGCCAGGCGGCGCGCGGAAACCGTCGGCTCGCTGCTCGCGACGACCAACCGCTACCGACGGCTTTGGATGCTGCAGACCACGCACCGCGAGAACCGCGTCATCGACGGCGTGGTCGTGCAGAACCTGTCGACCAGTCCGTCGTTCTTCGCCTCGACGACGATCCTGATCATCGGCGGCCTGCTCGCGGTGATCGGCACCTCCGAGCGCGCGACCGAGCTGGTGCGCGAGATTCCGTTCGCCGCGCGCACGCCGCTCGTGGTGATCGAGCTCAAACTGCTGCTGCTGACCGGGATCTTTGTCTACGCGTTTTTCCGCTTCACCTGGTCCATGCGGCAGTACACGTTCGGCGCGCTGCTGATCGCGTCGATGCCGGACCACGCGGCGTTTGCGCGCGGCGACGCCCAGCGCGAGGAGTTCGCCGAGCGCGCCGGCCGCGTCGTGGGGCTTGCGGCGGAGACCTTCAACGACGGCCTGCGCGCCTATTACATGGCTTTCGCGGCGCTGCTGTGGTTCGTCTCGCCGCTGGCGTTCGCCGCCGGCACCGCCGTGATCGTCTTCGTGCTGTACCGGCGCGAGTTCCACTCCGACGTGCTCGACGTGCTGCGGCGTTGAGCGGACGGACTCCCGCCGTCTGCGACAATCGCGACACGTCGACGCCGGCTCGCGCCATGACGATCCACTACGCCATCCGCCCGGCCCATCCCGCCGCGCATCTGTTCCACGTCACTCTCACCGTCGAGCGCCCCGACCCCGGAGGCCAGCGCTTCCTGCTGCCCGCGTGGATTCCGGGCAGCTACATGATCCGCGAGTTCGCGCGGAACATCGTGCGCGTCACGGCGCTGGCCGGCGACGACAAGGTCGACATCGAGAAGCTCGACAAGCACACCTGGCGCGCCGCGCCCGCGCGCGGGCCGCTGACGGTCGCCTACGAGGTCTACGCGTGGGATCCGTCGGTACGCGGCGCGCATCTGGACGAGACGCACGCGTTCTTCAACGGCACCAGCGTCTTCCTGCTCGCGCTCGGACACGAGCGGGACAACTGCCTCGTCGATCTGCTCCCGCCGGCGGGCAGGCGCTACGCCGACTGGAAGGTCGCCACCGGGCTGACGCCGGCGCGCGGAACGCGCTACGGCAGCTTCGGCACCTACATCGCCGCCGGCTACGACGAGCTGATCGACTGCCCGGTCGAGATGGGGACGTTCGACCGCGGCACGTTCGACGTGTTCGACGTGCCGCACGAGATCGCGCTCACCGGCCGCGTGCCGAAGCTCGACCTCAAGCGCCTGACGGCCGATCTCGCCAAGCTGTGCGCGCAGCACATCGAGCTGTTCGAGCCGCGCTCGAAGCAGGCGCCGTTCACGCGCTACACGTTTCTGACGACGGCGCTCGGCGAAGGCCACGGCGGGCTCGAGCACCGCAACTCGACCGCGCTCGTCTGCCGACGCGACGAGCTGCCGTACGCCGGCATGAAGGATCCGACCGAGGGCTACCGCAGCTTCCTCGGGCTGGCGAGCCACGAGTACTTCCACGCCTGGAACGCCAAGCGGATCCGCCCGGCGGCCTTCGTTCCGTACGACCTGACGCGGGAGAACTACACGCGGCTGCTGTGGGCGGTCGAAGGCTTCACCTCGTACTACGACGACCTGCTGGTCGCGCGCGCGGGACTGATCACCGAAGCCCAGTATCTCGATGCGCTCGCCAGGACGATGACGACGGTGATGCAGCGAACGAGCCGGCTGAAACAGACGCTCGCCGAAAGCTCGTTCGACGCCTGGATCAAGTACTACCGGCAGGACGAAAACGCGCCGAACAGCGTGGTCAGCTACTACCAGAAAGGCGCGCTCGTCGCCGCCGCGCTCGACCTGACGATCCGCCACGAAACCGGCGGCGATCGTTCGCTCGACGACCTGATGCGGCTGCTGTGGAGGCGCTGCCAGAAAGCGGGCGCGGCGTACACAGGCGTCGAGGAAAGCGAAATCGCGGAGGCGGCGGAGGAAGCGACGGGGCTGAAGCTCGCGCGCCACTTCCGCGAATGGACCGAGGGCACGCGCGATCCGGATTTCGCGGCGCTGCTCGCGCCTTTCGGCGTGCGCGTCGAGAAGCGTGCCGCGGTCGATCCGCCGCACTTCGCGCTGCTCGGCGTCAAGACGACGAACGCCGACGGCGACTGCCGCATCGCGAACGTGTTCGACGGCTCGCCGGCGCAGTCCGCGGGGCTGGCCGGCGGCGACACGCTGATGGCGCTCGGAGGGCTGCGCGTCAAGCCGTCGAACCTCGATGCGCTGCTCGCGCGCTATCAGCCGGGCGACGCGGTCGAAGTGCTCGCCTTCCGCCGCGACGAGCTGATGCGCTTCGAAGTCGAACTCGCCACCCAGCCGCCGCCCAGGTTCACGCTGACAGTCGATCCGAAAGCGAGCGCAGCCGCGCAGCGCGCGCGGAAGCGGTGGCTGGGCGGTTGAGTCGATACCCACCGAAGATGCGTCCGTCTTCGTCCCCCTTTTTCAGAGGCGGACCGAGGGGGACCCAATACGGCGCACCGCCGGTGCGCGCGACTTCCTCCCCCTTTTGTAACGGGGGAACGAGGGGGATTTCCGAACGTCGCCAGGCGTAGAGCCACGAAATCCCCCCTGCCCCCTTTACGAAAGGGGGGGTTCGTCCCCAACGGCGAAGCGGTGAGATGATGCGAACCACCGAGGAGCGTGCATGTCCGAATCGCACCGCTTCACCAACCGTCTCGCGCGCGAGACGAGTCCTTACCTCCTGCAGCACGCGCACAACCCGGTCGACTGGTACCCGTGGGGCGAAGAAGCGTTCGCCAAGGCGAGCGCCGAAGACAAGCCGATCTTCCTGTCGATCGGCTACGCGACCTGCCACTGGTGCCACGTGATGGAGCGCGAAAGCTTCGAGGATGAGGCGATCGCGCGGCTGCTGAACGAAGGCTTCGTCCCGATCAAGGTCGACCGCGAAGAACTGCCCGACGTCGACCACGTCTACATGAGCGCTCTGCAGGCGATGGCGCAGCGCGGCGGTTGGCCGTTGAACATGTTCTTGACGCCGGCGCTGAAGCCCTTCTACGGCGGCACCTACTTCCCGCCGCAGCCGCGCTTCGGCATGCCCGCGTTCGCCGACGTGCTGCGCGGGGTGCGCGAGGCGTGGATCGCGCGGCGCGCGCAGATCGAGCAGCACGCGCAGGCGCTGCTCGACCATTTGCGCGAAGGCACCACGCCGCCGCGGCCGGCCGTGCGCGACGACCCGCACGCGCAGGCGGTCGCGCAGCTCGCGCGCCGCTTCGATACGGCGCACGGCGGCTTCGGCGAGGCGCCGAAGTTTCCGCAGGCGCCGCTGCTGCAGTACCTGCTCGCGCTGGCCGCCGCCGGCGAGGAGCGCGCGCGCACGATGCTGGTCACCACACTGGCGCGGATGGCCGCGGGCGGCATGTACGACCACGTCGGCGGCGGCTTCGCGCGCTATTCGACCGATGCGCGCTGGCACGTGCCTCACTTCGAGAAGATGCTGTACGACAACGCGCAGCTTGCGCGCGTGTACGCCGGCGCGTACCGGTTGACCGGCGACGAGCGGCTGCGTTTCGTCGCCGAGGACACGCTCGCATGGATGGCGCGCGAGATGCATCCGCGCGATGCGCCGACCGCGTTCAGCTCGGCGCAGGACGCGGACTCCGAAGGCGTCGAAGGAAAGTTCTACGTGTGGACCGCCGACGAATTCCGCGCCGTGCTCGGAGAAGACGCCGCTGCCGCCGCGCGGCTCTACGGCGTCGTGCCGGAAGGCAACTGGGAGCACGGCGTCAACGTGCTCGAACGGCGCGATCCCGAGGCGGTGCGCGCTTCGCTCGCGCTATCGGCCGCGGAGTTCGCGCGCTGGGAGCGCTCGGTGCGCGATCGGCTCTACGAAACACGCGCGCGGCGCGTGCCGCCGCTGACCGACGACAAGGTGCTCGCCGACTGGAACGGTATGGCGCTGCGCGTGCTCGCCGAAGCCGGTCGCCTGCTCGCCCGGCCGGACCTCGTCGACGCCGCGCGCGGATTGGCGCGCTTTCTTCTCGATGTCATGACGCGCGACGGCCGGCTGTGCCACGCGTATCGCGCGGGCCGGCTTCGCGCGGAAAGCTATCTGGCGGACTACGCTCAGGTCGGGCTCGGTCTGGTCGAACTGCATGCGGCGAGCGGCGAGTTGCACTGGCTCGAAGCCGCGCGCTCGCTCGCCGCGCGGATGATCGAGCGCTTCTGCGATCCGCACGAAGGTTTCTACGACAGCGAAGGCGGCGCGCTGCCGCTGCGCGCGCGCGATCCGTTCGACGGCGCCACACCGAGCGGCACGGCGGCCGCATGCGAGCTGCTGCTGCGCGTATCCGGGGTCTTCGAGCGCGTCGACTGGGCCGATCTCGCGCAACGGACGATCGAACGCAACGCCGGACTGCTCGCGCATCCGGAAGCCGCGCCCGCGCTGCTGCATGCACGGCTTCTGGCCGAACGCGGTGCGGAACTCGCGCTGCCGCTCGCACCGGGTGCCGAGACGCTGATCGCCGCGGCACAGTCCGAATTCGCGCCGCTGGTCACGCTCGCGATCGGTGCGCCGGATGCGTTGCCCGCGCTCGCTGGCCGAAACGGCGGCGCAGCGTATCTGTGCCGGCGCGGAGCGTGCCGGTTGCCGGCGCGGTCGGCCGAGGAACTCGCACGCGAGCTCGCCGCGCTGTCGTCGTGGTGAGGCCGGCCCAACGCCGCCTTCGCGGCTTGGCGTGGACGTGCGAACTGAAACCCGACGGCGTTGGGGTTCGCGTCGCTCACCCCGACCTAGGTGCTGCTCACCACAGAGACGCAGAGGGCACGCAGCACTGCGCCCAAGAAGCATTCGCGCTGAGGGAAGACGATCGCCCGACGGGTGAGACATCAAAGACCGGGGCAACCTCGCATTTCCCCGGTGGTCTCTGTGTCCGTGGGTCGACCGCGGTTCTTGTGTTCAATCGGACACGTCGCCGCACCAGTCGATGCCGCCGCGGCCGCGCTGCTCCAGGAACTCGTTCGCCCGCGAAAAGTGCCTGCAGCCGAAAAACGGCACCGGCGGCCGACGCGCGGACAGCGGCGAGGGGTGGTTCGCGGCGAGCACCAGATGCCGCCCGCCCTTCGCTTCGATCAGCGGGCGCTGCGCTTGCGCGAACGCTCCCCACAGCAGGAACACCTTCGGCCGTTCGTCTGCCGCGAGCCGCTCGATCACCGATTCGCTCAGGCGCTCCCAGCCGCGCCCGGCGTGCGAGCCGGGCCTGCCCGCTTCGACGGTGAACACCGCGTTGAGCAACAGCACGCCCTGCCGCGCCCAGCGTTCGAGGTTGCCGCTCGCCGGGATCGGGCAGCCGAGGTCGCTCTTCAATTCCAGAAAGATGTTGCGCAGGCTCGGCGGCGGCGCGACCGCATCGGGCACGGAGAAGGCAAGGCCGTGCGCCTGGCCCGGCCCGTGATACGGGTCCTGGCCGACGACGACGGCGCGCACCTCGCGCAGCGGTGTGAGTGCGAGCGCATGCAGCGGGCGCGGCGGATAGATCGTCGCGTCCGCCGCGGCGCGCGCCGCGAGGAAACGCTGCAGCGACTGCCCTTCCACGGAGGCCAGGAAACCCCGCACGAGCGCGCGCCAGTCGGCGGGCAGCGCGTCGAGGTGGGTGTTCAGGGGGAGTCGCAGCGTGGGGGGCATGCAGACTACGGCGCCGATCGAAAGTCGCCGGGGTCCCCGCTTTCGCAGCGACGAGAGGCCGGCCCAATCCGGTGTCGCGTTATCGGCAAGCGCTGCGACGAGGCATCCCGGCGCAGCGTAACAGGCGGCAGGCGCGGTCCTCTACACTGCGAGCCGTTCCGCCCTGCCCGTACGATCGTGAGCTTCGTCACGCCATCGACCGCCGCCGCACCGGCCGAGACGCGCCGCGCCGCCTGGTCGCTGCTGCTGAACGTCGCGCACGCGATCGATCACTGGGTGCTGCTGATCTTCACGACCGCGGTCAGCACGATCGCGGCCGACTTCGGCTACGCGCGCTGGGAGGATCTGATGCCATACGCGACCGGCGCGTTCTTCGCGTTCGGCATCGGTTCGCTGCCCGCAGGCAAGCTCGGCGACTCGTGGGGACGGCGGCCGATGATGCTCGCGTTCTTCTTAGGCTTGGGCGCCTCGCTGCTGCTGGTCGCGGCATCGACCGGGCCGTGGCAGATCGCGATCGCTCTGACGGTGATGGGCGCGTTCTCGGCGATCTATCACCCGGTCGGCATCCCGATGCTGGTGCGCGATGCCGCGCGCCCGGGACGCACGATCGGCATCAACGGGCTGGCGGGCAATCTCGGTATCGCGGTCGCGGCGATCACGACCGGCGCGCTGGCCAAGTACTTCGGCTGGCGCATGGCGTTCGTCGTTCCCGGGCTGCTGTCGATCGGCTGCGGCGTCATGTTCGCTCGGGTGGCCCCCCGCGAGGAACTGCCGCCGACGCAGCGCAGGCCGTCGAAAGCGGCCCTTGCGCCCGGTCTGATGGCGCGCGTGTTCGCGGTCATCACGATCACCGCGACGACCGGCTCGCTGATCTTCACCTTCACGACCAACGGCAACGCCGAGCTGCTGCGCGAGCGGATGGCGGCGATCGCCACCCATCCGTTCTCGCTCGGCGTGCTGCTCGCGCTCGTCTACGCGATCGCCTCGCTCGCGCAGCTCGTCGTCGGCCATCTGATCGACCGCATGCCGATGAAGCGGCTGCTGCTCGCGATCGTCGCGCTGCAGATCGTGCTGATGAGTACGGCCGCGCACGCGCACGGGTGGCTGTTCTTCGCGTCGTGCACGCTGTTCATGGCGGCGGTGTTCGGCGCGATTCCGTTCATCGACGCCATCATCGTGCGCTACGTCGACGACCGAATCCGCTCGCGCGTGGCGGGCGCGGCTCGCGATCTCGTTCGGCATCAGCTCGCTCGCGGTCTACCTGCTCGGCCCGCTGGTCAAGGCGTCGGGCTTCGACTTCCTGCTGCTCGCGATGGCCGCCATCGCGGTCGTCACCTTCGCCGCGGCGAGCCTGCTGCCGGGCGGCGGAAGGACGTAGGCGTTCGCCACCGAGATCACCCGAACAACCGCGCCAGTTCCACGCCCGGATCGGGCGCGCGCATGAAGGCTTCGCCGACGAGGAAGGCATGCACGCCGGCGGCGCGCATCGTCGCGACGTCGGCGGCGTGCAGGATGCCGCTTTCGGTGATCACCAGGCGGGCCGTGCCGATGGCCGGCAGCAGGTCGATCGTCGTTCGCAACGATACTTCGAACGTCCGCAGATCGCGGTTGTTGATGCCGACGAGCGGCGTGTCGAGCGCGAGCGCCGTATCGAGCTCGGCCGCATCGTGCACCTCCACGAGCACGGCCATGCCGAGCGACTGCGCCGCGGCTTCGAGGTCGCGCAGACGCCGCGCATCGAGTGCTGCGACGATCAGCAGGATGCAGTCCGCACCCCACGCGCGCGCTTCCGCGACCTGATACTCGTCGACGATGAAGTCCTTGCGCAGGGCGGGCAGCCCGCTCACCCGCCGCGCGGCTTCGAGGTGCTCCGGCGCGCCCTGGAAGAACCGCGCATCGGTCAGCACCGACAGGCACGCGGCACCGTGCTTTGCGTAGCTCGCGCCGATCGCGGCGGGATCGAAGTCCTCGCGCAGCACGCCTTTCGACGGCGACGCCTTTTTCACTTCGGCGATCACCGCGGGCAGCCCGGCGGCGATCTTCGCGCGCAGCGCGGCTTCAAAGTCGCGCAGGTCGCGGCGCGCCTCGGCGCGCGCGAGCAGCCTCGCGTACGGCTCGCGCGCTTTCGCGCGCGCGATCTCCTCGCGCTTGACGTCGAGGATCCTGCGCAGGATGTCGCTCATGGCCGTGGCCCCTACGCCGCCAGCTTCTGCGTCGTCGCGACGAAGTGGTCGAGCTTGCGCTTCGCGGCGCCGCTGGCGATCGCTTCGCGCGCCATCCGGATGCCGTCGTCGATGGAGCCGGCGACGTCGGCCGCGTACAGCGCAACACCGGCGTTCAGCGTGACGATCTCGCGCGGGGTGCCTTGTGTGTTCTCGAGCGCCTCGAGCACCATCGCGCGGCTTTCGGTCGCGTTGGCGACCTTCAGCCCGCGGTTGGAGATCATCGCCAAGCCGAAGTCCTCGGGGTGGATCTCGTATTCGCGGACCTCGCCGTTTTTCAGCTCGCCGACCATCGTCGCCGCGCCGAGCGACACCTCGTCCATGCCGTCCTTGCCGTAGACGACCAGCACGTGCTTGCTGCCCAACTGCTGCAGCACGCGCACCTGGATGCCGACGAGATCGGGATGGAACACACCCATCATCTGGTGCGGCGCGCCGGCCGGATTGGTCAGCGGCCCCAGGATGTTGAAGATCGTGCGCACGCCCAGCTCCTTGCGCACCGGCGCGGCGTGCTTCATCGCCGCGTGATGGTTCGGCGCGAACATGAAGCCGATCCCCGTCTCGGCGAGGCAGGTCGCGACCTTGTCCGGCGACAGGTTGACGTTCGCGCCGAGCGCTTCGAGCACGTCGGCGCTGCCGGAGCCTGACGACACGCCGCGCCCGCCGTGCTTGGCCACGCGCGCGCCGGCGGCCGCGGCGACGAACATCGCGGTGGTCGAGATGTTGAACGTGTGCGCGGCGTCGCCGCCGGTGCCGCACAGGTCGACCAGATGCGTCTTGTCGGCGATCTCCACCTTGGTCGCGAACTCGCGCATGATCGTCGCGGCCGCGGCGATCTCGCCGATCGTCTCCTTCTTCACGCGCAGGCCCATCAGCACCGCCGCGATCTGCACCGGCGTCAGCTCGCCGCTCATCAGCTTGCGCCACAGCGACAGCATCTCGTCGTGGAAGATCTCGCGGTGCTCGATGCAGCGCACGAGCGCCTCGGTCGGGGTGATCGCCATCGGTCGTTCCTCCTTTCGTCGCTTCAGTTGGGCCGAGGCAGCAACGCGTCGAGCAGCGCGGCGCGCTGCCGCAGCAGCGTCACTTCGCACGCGAGCGCAGCCTGCCCGGGGTCGCGCCGCCCCAGCGCCGCGGCGAGCGCCAGCCGGCAGTGCGCACCGACGTAGCGCTCGAACTCGCGCTGCGACTCGCGCAGCACCGCGACGGCCCCGGGACGCTCGCGCGCCTCGTCGATCTCGCGCATCGCCTTTTCCACGCCGAGGAAAGCGCCCAGCATGTCGTCGGTCGCCGCCCGGCGCGCCTCGTGCAGGCACGCCGTCACCGCGCCGCGATCGCGTGCGCCGCGCATGCAGTCCTCCAGCACGTCCGCATGCGCGAGGCCCGCGAAGGCGATCAGCGTCATCGTCAGAGTCTGTTTCATCGCCGGCCTTCTTCAAGAAAGGTCTTCAGCAGCGCGCGTCCATGTTCGGTCGCGATCGACTCGGGGTGGAACTGCACGCCCTCGACCGCGAGCGACCGGTGCCGAAGGCCCATGATTTCGCCGTCGTCGGCCCAGGCCGTGATCTCGAGGCTCTCGGGCAGCGATTCGCGCTCGACCGCCAGCGAGTGATAGCGCGTCGCGACCAACGGCGACGGCAGCCCCTTGAACACGCCTGCGCCGACGTGCCTGACCGGCGCGGTCTTGCCGTGCATCAGTACCTTCGCGCGCACGACGCGCCCGCCGAAGGCCTCGCCGATCGCCTGATGCCCGAGGCAGACGCCGAGGATCGGAATCTCGCCCGCGAAGCGCCGGATCGCGGCGAGCGAGATTCCCGCCTCCTTCGGCGAGCACGGTCCCGGCGAGATGCAGATCCGGTCGGGCTTCAGCGCGGCGATCTCGTCGAGCGCGATCTCGTCGTTGCGATACACACGCACGTCCTCGCCCAGCTCGCCGAAGTACTGCACGAGGTTGTACGTGAACGAATCGTAGTTGTCGATCATCAGGAGCATCCGGATTCACCACCGAGACACCGAGAACACCGAGAACACCGAGAAAAGACAGGTTCAGAGAACGATGCGCCGGAGCCCGTCCTTGAGCACCTTTTCGCCGATATTCAGCAGAAGCGCGACGCGCAATCCGGAAAGGCGCAAGTAGGTCAAGACCTGCGCCTCATGAATGGGCAGCCCCTTCTCCACCGCCTTCAGCTCCAACAGCAACGACCGCTCGTCGACGAAGTCCATTCGGTACCCCACTTCAAGACGAACGCCCTTACTCGACGGGCAGATCGACCTGCGTCTTGAACTGAACTCCGCGCAGCGAAAGTTCCCGCGCGAGGCACTGTTCGTACGCGGACTCGAGCAGACCTGGCCCCAAGATCCGATGAACCTCGATCGCGGCACCGATGACCTGCTGGGTCAGATCATCGAGGTCCTTCTCGGTGTTCTCGGTGTCTCGGTGGTTCATATTGTCTTTCCACCACGCACGAAGAAATCGCCGAACGCCGCGATCGCGCGATCGATGCCGCGGCGGTCGACGTCCAGGTGCGTGACGAGCCGCAGCGTCGGCGAGCGGGCGAGCGTCAGGATGCCGCGTTCGCGCAGGAAGGCACCGAGCGCGGCGACGCGCTCGGCGGGCACGGTGACGAACACCATATTCGTATATGGCCCGTCGACCGCGAACGCGTCGATGGCGCGCAGGCCGTCGGCCAGGCGCCGCGCATTTTCGTGATCGTCGGCCAGCCGCGCGACGTTGTGCTCGAGCGCGTACAGCCCCGCGGCGGCGAGGATGCCCGCCTGCCGCAGACCGCCACCCAGCAGTTTGCGCGGCCGTTTCGCACGTTCGATGAAGTCGCGCGCGCCGAGCAGCACCGAACCGACCGGCGCGCCGAGCCCCTTGGACAGGCAGATCGACACCGAGTCGAAGCCCGCGGCCACGCGGCGCTCGTCGCCGCCCAAGGCGACCGCGGCGTTGAAGTAGCGCGCGCCGTCCAGGTGCGTGGCCAGCCCGCGCGCATGCGCGAGCGCGGTCGCCTGCGCGCAGTAGTCGAGCGGCAGCACCTTGCCGCCGATCGTGTTCTCCAGCGCCAGCAATCGGGTGCGGGCGAAGTGCGGATCGTCGGGCTTGATCGCGGCGGCGATCTTCGCGAGCGGCAGCGACCCGTCGGCGGCGTTCTCGATCGGCTGCGGCTGGATCGAGCCGAGCACCGCCGCGCCGCCGCCTTCGTACCTGTACGTGTGCGCGTCCTGGCCGACGACGTACTCGTCGCCGCGCTGGCAGTGCGTCATCAGCGCGGCGAGATTGCTCTGCGTGCCGCTCGGCATGAACAGCCCCGCCTCGTAGCCGAGCCGCTCGGCGAGCACCGCCTGCAGCCGGTGGACGGTCGGGTCGTCGCCGAACACGTCGTCGCCGACTTCGGCTTCGTACATCGCGCGTCGCATCCCCGCGCCCGGACGCGTGACGGTGTCGCTGCGCAGATCGATCAAGTCAGAGGTCGACATCGAAACCGTCCTCCACCTGCTCGGCCGCGCGCAGCACGGCGCGCGCCTTCGCTTCGGTCTCGCGCCATTCCATCTCGGGGATCGAATCGGCGACGATGCCCGCGGCCGCCTGCGCGTACAGCACGTTGCCCTTGACCACACCGGTGCGGATCGCGATCGCCAGATCCATGTCGCCGGCGAACGACAGATAGCCGACCGCGCCGCCGTAGATGCCGCGCTTGACGGGCTCCAGCTCGTCGATGATTTCCATCGCACGCACCTTCGGCGCGCCGGTCAGCGTGCCGGCGGGAAACGTCGCACGCAGCACGTCGAGGTTGGTCAGCCCGGGCTTGAGCTTGCCCTCGACGTGGCTGACCAGGTGCATCACGTGCGAATAGCGCTCGATCACGTACTGCTCGGGCACCTTGACGGTTCCGATCTGCGCAATGCGGCCGATGTCGTTGCGCGCCAGATCGATCAACATCAGGTGCTCGGCGCGCTCCTTCGGGTCGGCAGCGAGCTCCTCGGCCAGCGCGGCGTCCTGCTCGGGCGTGCCGCCGCGCGGGCGCGTGCCGGCGATCGGGCGGATCGCGACATACCGCTCGCCCTGCCGCTGCTCGCTGCGCACGAGGATCTCGGGCGAAGCGCCGACGATCTGGTGGTCGCCGAAGTCGTAGAAGTACATGTACGGCGACGGGTTCAGCGTGCGCAGCGCGCGATAGAGACTCAAGGGTGCGTCGGCGAAGGGCTTGGTGATGCGCTGGCCGATCTGCACCTGCATCACGTCGCCGGCGGCGATGTACTCCTTCGCGCGCGCGACCGCCTTCAAGTAGTCGGTCTTCGCGAACTCGCGATACTCCTCGCGCCGCACGCTCGCGCGCGTGTGTGGCGGCTCGATGTGCCGGTGCAGCCGCGCCTTCAGTTCGCGGATGCGCTCGCGCGCGCGCGCATACGCCTCGGGGCGGCCCGGGTCGGCGTAGACGATCAGATAGATGCGGCCGCTCAGGTTGTCGACGACAGCGAGTTCTTCGGTGAGCAGCAAATGAATGTCGGGCAGGCCGAGGTCGTCGGGCTTCGGACGCGCGAGCTTCTTCTCGATCAGCCGCACCGTGTCGTAGCCGAAGTAGCCGGCCAGCCCGCCGCAGAAGCGCGGCAACCCGGGGCGCAGCGCGGCCTTGAACTGCGCGAAATAGCGCTCGACGAACGCGAGCGGATCGCCGCGGTCCTCCTCCACGACCTTGCCGTCCACGACGACTTCGGTGCGGTGTTTGCCCGGCTCGCCGACGAACGCGCGCAGTGCGGTCTTCGCCGGCAGGCCGATGAACGAGTAGCGGCCGAAGCGTTCGCCGCCGACGACCGATTCGAGCAGGTACGAGTTGTGGCTCGCGCCCTGCGCGCGCGCGAGCTTCAGATACAGCGATAGCGGCGTGTCGAGGTCTGCGAAGCCTTCCGCGATCAGCGGGATGCGGTTGTAGCCCTGTGCGGCGAGGGCCTTGAATTCGAGTTCGGTCATGCGTCACCTGTGGTTGCGTCCGTCTGCCATGACCGGGCGACGGCGCGGGTTGATCGAATGGAACGCCGCAGCGTGCGGCGTAGGTTCAGGCTAGCGACGCCAGAACCAGACCCCCTGCGCGTGCCAGCCCGGGTTGCGGGCCTGCCACGTGCGGGCGGATGTCCATTCGTTGCGGTGACTCATGGCGTCGGGCGACGCGCCTCGTTCGTTTCGGTGTGCCGCACGACCCACCGCGCGGCGTCGAAAAGCGTCGGAAATATAGCATCGACACCGGGCGTGCCGGCGAGCGTGGCGACCGGCTCGCCCTCGTTGTAGCCGGTCTCGACCAGTACGACGCGCATGCCCGCCGCGCGCGCGGCGAGCGCGTCGTTGACCGAGTCGCCGATCATCAGCGCCTGCGCCGGCGCGATGCCCAGCCGCTCGCAGCCGGCCAGCACGATCGCGGGGTGCGGCTTTTTCTCGCGCACGTCGTCGCCGGCGACGATTGCGTCGAACGCGGACGCCAGAGCAAGCCGCTCGAGCAGCGGCACCGTGAACTCGCGCGGCTTGTTCGTCACGCACGCGACCTTGAGTCGATGCGCATGCAACAACTCGAGCGCCCGCGGCACGCGTTCGAAGACGACCGCATACGTGCCGTTGACGGCGTGGTAGTGGCGATAGAAGGCGGCGCGGGCGCGTTCGAAGGTCGCCTCGTCGACGCGCCCGCCGAGCTCGCCGGTCAGCGCGCGATGCACGAGCACTTCGGCCCCCTTGCCGACGAATGCAGCGATGCGCGCCACCGGCAGCGCCGGCAGCCCGAAGTCCGCGCGCATCGCATTGGCCGCCGCCGCGAGATCCGGCGCGGTATCCATCAGCGTGCCGTCCAGATCGATCAGCACGCCGCGAACCACGGATCCGTCACCGAACACGAGAGAACTCACGTCGGGCGCGGACGGGCGATTCAACCACCGAGCAAGCGTTTCCGGTCAGTTCGAGCTTCCCGGTGTCCCCGGTGGTCACCAGCGGCAGTCGCACGCTCACGCCCCGCCCAATTCGTGGCCCTGCGCCTCGCGCTTGCGCCCGATCGCGGCGGCGGCTTCGCGCAGTTCGCGGCGCATCGCGTCGATGGTCGCCTTGTAGTCCTTCGAGCCGAAGATCGCGCTGCCGGCGACGAAGGTGTCGGCGCCGGCTTCGGCAATCGCGCGGATGTTGTCGACTTTCACGCCGCCGTCGATCTCCAGCAGGATCGGCCTGCCGGTCGCCCGCGTCCAGGCGTCGATCTTCGCGCGCGCCCGGCCGAGTTTGGCGAGCGCCTCGGGAATGAACGCCTGCCCGCCGAAACCCGGGTTGACGCTCATCAGCAGCACGACATCGAGCTTGTCCATCACGTGGTCCATCCAGTCGAGCGGCGTGGCCGGATTGAACACCAGCCCGGCCCGGCAGCCCTGGTCGCGGATCAGCGCGAGCGTGCGGTCGACGTGGCGCGACGCCTCCGGGTGGAACGTGATCACGTTCGCGCCGGCCTTCGCGAACATCGGCACCAACGCGTCGACCGGCTCGACCATCAGGTGCACGTCGATCGGCACCTCGACGTGCGGGCGGATCGCCTCGCACACGAGCGGGCCGATCGTCAGGTTGGGCACATAGTGATTGTCCATCACGTCGAAGTGGATCCAGTCGGCGCCGGCCGCGACGACGTTGCGCACTTCTTCGCCGAGCCGCGCGAAGTCCGCAGACAGGATGCTCGGAGCGATGCGAAAATCCACGGCAGTTTCTCCAGAGGGCGCAGCGGGAGGAGCGACGCTGCGATTCTACGGGCGGCCCGCCGGGCCGACGGTGATGCGGATTACCGATGAGTGCGAAATACGAGTTCAGCGTGAGCGTGCAGCCGCGTTTCCTGCCGGAAGAGTCCGATCCCGAACGGGGCCGTTATCTTTTCGCGTACACGGTCACGGTGCGCAACACCGGCGAAGTCGCCGCGCAACTGATCTCGCGCCACTGGATCATCACCGACGGCGAGGGCAGGGTGCAGGAAGTGCGCGGGCTTGGCGTGGTCGGCGAGCAGCCGCTGCTCGCGCCGGGTGAAGCGTTCGAGTACACGAGCGGCTGCCCGCTCGCCACGCCGGTCGGAACGATGCGCGGCAGCTACCAGTGCGTTGCCGCCGACGGCACGCGTTTCGACGCGCCCATCCCGGAGTTCGTGCTGTCGATGCCGCGCGCGCTGCATTGAACCGCCTCACTCCCCGGGCGGACGCCTGTCGCGGCCATGGAACATCGTCCACCAGACGATGAATACCAGCAACGCCAGCGCGAGCAGCGCTTCGAGGACGATGAGCCACATTCGAGGATCGAGGGGCGCGGATTGCGGATTGCGGATTGCGTGCGGCTGACGAGCCGCGTTGCGTCGCATTGTAGGGAGGTGGCCGCGCTCGCGGTGCTCGCGCTCGCTGCGTGCCAGGCGTTGCCGCCGCCGGCGCCGCCGGCGATCAAGACGGTGACGCAGGCGCGTTACGAGAAGGTCGACTTCGACGCCCTGCCGGCGCTCGTCGATGCGGACCTCGTCGCGGCGTGGCCGGCGTGGCTCGCGTCGTGCCACGCGTTCGGGCGCGACAGCGGGGCGCGAGCCGCGGCGTGGCAGACCGCGTGCGCGGCGACCGCGACGGTCGATGCGGGCAGTGCGGCGGCGATCCGCGCCTATCTGCGCGAGCGCTTCGACGCCTGGCGCGTGCTCGCGGAAACGCGCGAAGACGCCGCCGGCAACGGCGCGCTGATCGGCCTGGCCGACCGCGGCCGCATCACCGGCTATTACGAGCCGCTGCTCAACGGCAGCCGCACGAAAGTGCCGCCGTTCACGGTGCCGCTGCATCGGCCGCCCGACGATCTGCTGATCGTCGATCTGGCGAGCGTGTATCCGGAACTCGCCGGCAGGCGCGTGCGCGGCCGGCTCGTCGAGACACCGAACGGCAAACGCGTCGTTCCATACTGGTCGCGCGAGGAACTGACCGGCGGCGCCCGGCTCGCGGGGGCGGAACTGCTGTGGGTCGACGATCCGATCGAGGCGTTCTTCCTGCAGGTGCAGGGTTCGGGGCGCGTGCGGCTGCCCGACGGCAGCGTCGTGCGGGTCGGCTACGCGGACGTCAACGGCCACCCGTATCGCTCGATCGGCCGCTGGCTGGTCGAGCGTGGCGAGCTGAAGCTCGAGGAGGCATCGATGCAGGGCATCCAGGCGTGGGCGCGCGCCAATCCCGCGCGGCTCGATGAACTGCTGAACCGGAACCCGAGCTACGTGTTCTTCCGCGAGCTGCCGCTCGGCGATCCGGACGCCGGTCCGCTCGGCGCATTGAACGTGCCGCTGACGGCGGGCTATTCGGTCGCGGTCGATCCGCAGTTCGTTCCGCTCGGCGCGCCGGTGGTGATCTCGACGCGTCATCCGGTGAGCGACGCGCCGCTCGTGCGACTGATGGCTGCGCAGGACACGGGCGGCGCGATCCGCGGGCCGCTGCGCTTCGACTTCTTCTGGGGCGCCGGCCGCGACGCCGGCGAGATCGCCGGCCGCCAACGCCACGACGTGTCGGCGTGGATCCTCGTCCCGAAGGGCCTCACGCCGGCCGCACTGATTGCACGCTGAAGGAGGGCGCCGACTCAACACCGAGACACGGAGCACACGGAGAAGAGCTGTTCTCTGGGTCTCTGTGTCTCGGTGTTGAATTCGGACTCCCCCAACAGCGCGACCTACTTCGCCGCTGGCTCGGCGAGCATCTGTTCGATGCGCTCGAGGGGCACCGCACCGGGGGCGCGTTTGCCGCTCGGGAAGATCAGCGTCGGCGTGCCACTGATGTCCAGCTTCTGTCCCAGCTCGAGCACCTGCTGCAGCGGATGCTTGCAGTCGGCGGGCGCGGCGGCAGGCGCCTGTCCCTTGCCCATCAGGTCGGCCCAGGCGGCGGCGCGATCCTTCGCGCACCAGATCGCGCGCGACTTCTCGAAGGAGTCCTGCGACAGGATCGGGTACAGGAACGTGTAGATCGTCACGTTCTTCAGGCCGTCGAGATCCTTGAACAGTTTCTTGCAGTACGGGCAGTTGGGATCCTCGAAGGTCACCAGCGTCCGCGAGCCGTCGCCGCGCACGGTCTTCACGGCGTTTTCGAGCGGCAACGACTTGATATCGACCTTGAGCAGTTCGTCGCGCTTCTTCGAGGTCAGGTCCTCGCGGGTGCGCGCGTCGAACACGCGGCCCGCGATCACGTAGTTGACCGCCGCGTCGACGTAGAAGATCTCGGTGCCGATCACGACTTCGTACAGCCCGAAAGGCATGCGCGTGACCGTGGTCGGCTTCGCGCCCATGCGCGCCTCCACGCGCGCACGCAGCGCAGCCTCGTCCGCACGCGCGGCATCGTTGCGGGGCTCGGCGGATCTCGCCGCCGGCGGTGTCTGCGCCCACGCATCGCTCCCGATCACCGCCGCCAGCGCGGCCAGCCACACGATCCTCATCGGCATTCCTCTGCGAAAGGGTGCCAGTGTAGCCGCGGGCGAACGAACCCGCGGCCTAACCCAACGCGTGCTTGATCAGTGCGCGCTTCAACGGCGCAATGCGCTCGACCGCCGCCAGCCCCGCGTTGCGAAGGCGACGAACCCGCGGATCGTCGGCGGCGAACAGACGGCTCAATCCGTCGGTCGTCCAGCGCATCAGCGCGAGCGGTTCGGCGCGGGCGCGCTCGTAACGCCGCAGCAGCACGAGGTCGCCCGGATCGCGGAACGGTTCGCGCGCCGCGAGCACGCGCAACCACTCGGACACGTCGAGCAGTCCGAGGTTCAATCCCTGCCCCGCCAGCGGATGCACGACGTGCGCGGCGTCGCCGAGCAGCGCGACGCGCCGCGCGACCAGTCGATCGACGCGGATGCGCCGCAACGGGAACGCGTGCGCCGCGCCGATCGACGCGAGCGCGCCGAGCGCGTGCCCGCAGCGTTGCATCACCCGCGCCGCCAGCGCCTCGGGCGCAAGCTGCAGCAGTTGCGCGGCGAGCGCATCGGATGCGGACCACACCATCGACACGCGCTTGCCCGGCAGCGGCAACAGCGCCAGCACGCCCTCGTCCGTGAACCACTGGAACGCCGTTTCCTGGTGCGGATGCTCGCACGCAAAGTTGGCGACCACACCCTGCTGCCGGTACTCGTGAATGTCCGCGTTCGCGCCGATGGCCGCACGTACGGCCGAACGCGCGCCGTCGGCGCCGAGCAGCACGCGCGCCTCGATCGTACGGCCGTCGTCGAGCTCGACGCGCGCCGCATCGGCATCGACGCGCAGCGTGGCCAGCGCTGCGTTCTCCCGGCGCAGCGCGGGTTGATACTCGCATGCTGCCGCGAGAACGCGCAGCAGTTCGCGTTCCTCGACGATCGTCGCGAGCCGCTCGACCGCAGCCGCATAGGCATCGAAGGTCAGCGCCTCGCCGGCGTCGCCGAACACGCGCATTCGCTCGACGCGAGCCACGCGCGCCGCATCGATCTTGTTCCATACCCCCAGTTGCGCGAGCAGCGCGGCCGCGCCCGGCGCGATCGCATAGATGCGCACGTCGAACGGCGCATCCGCGCCCGGCACGTGCACGCGGGCGGCCGGTCCGATCAACGCAACCTTCAGCCCCTGCTGCGCGCCGCCGAGCGCCGCCGCCAGCCCCACCACTCCGGCGCCGACGACGGCGACATCGACGCTCGCGACGCGGGGCGAAGAAGCCGATGCGGTCATGTTCGTTCGGGGACTCGGGCGTTGGGACGCGCCGGCAGCGCCTTGCGGGGCGCCCGCGGCGTCGGCTCGGCCCGGCGATCATAGCGAGCCGCGCGCTCCCCGGCGCGCACGCGCACGCCCCGAGTGACGGCCGCGCGGAACGACGAACCCGTTTCCGGTAAGATCCCGCCCTCGCGAGAAAGACGATCAGGATTTCTCGTCTGCACCGGCATGTCCGCGTACGGCAGGTATGGACAAATCGGCGCCTTCAAGGCGCTGATTTGATCCAGGCCAAGTAGCTCAGTTGGTAGAGCAGAGGACTGACAGCTTGGCCGCAGGACAAGCTGCGTCGGAGGCTAACTTCGGCGCAGCCGAAGTTAAGCAACGCGCAAGCGTTGCGGCCGAAGACAAAATCCTTGTCCTCGGTGCAGTAAGCAAGGCCAAGTAGCTCAGTTGGTAGAGCAGAGGACTGAAAATCCTTGTGTCGGTGGTTCGATTCCGCCCTTGGCCACCACTTTTCAACGCCCAACCGGCTCCAGTTGGGCGTTTTCGTTTTCAGGTTCCGCGACACGGCGCGACCTGCGGCGCCGACTGCTTCGCCGCAGCGCACGCGCACGACCTTTTCCGACCGTGACTTGCGCGTGCATCGCCGCCATCGGTCGTCCATCGCGCCGGGATGGACCGCTCGCGACACGTCGGGGCGCAATCCGCGAAAGTGTCCGGATGCATGAACGCTAGCGGTGGTACCTCAGCTCGGTGATCGTCCCCCGCCAGTACGGCTTTCGGCCCTCGGGCGTGAGCCAGGCCACCTCGCCCTGAACGGGGATCAGCATCCCGTCGCGCCGCTGGTAGTCGAACATCCTGCCCTCCCACGGCATCGGAACGATCCGGTTGCCGTCGGCAAAGCCGCGATCCTCGGCGCGGATCGTCCCGATCAAGCCGTCTGCGCCGAATCGAAACGTCATGGTCAGCCGCACGTCGCCGTCGACGAGCGTCGCGCGTGCGCTTCGCTCGTCGATGGGCGCCCACTGCATGCCTTGGCTGGGCAGCAGGGCGGTCGGGTACCAGGCGGCTTCGGCCATGTAGCGCATCAACTCACCACGGGCGACCTCGCCGCGGTCGCGCAGGTTCACCAGCGTGAACAGGCCGAGAACGGCGGGCTCCAAGATGCCTTCGCCCGCGACGTAGGCGTCGTGAGCGTGGACCGCGAGCCCCGGCGCCATCGCCACCCGGCCATCCCATACGAAGCCGGGTCGACGCGTGACCACGCGCTGACGTGAAGTGAAGGGCTTCCAGGCTCCCATGGCGAGGTCCATGTTGAACGTGCCCTCGTGCACCACATCGGCCGCACGGATGATGGGCGCGCCGGGCGGCAGCACCTGTCGCAGATGGTGCGCCACGGGTTCGGGCAGACCATCGAGCTCGCGTGGATCGAAGCGCTCGGTCGGCAGAGGCACGCGCGCGGACTCCAGCCGATGCAAAAGCGCCTGCGTCTTCTGGCTCCACCGCCACTGGCCAAAGCCCCATAGCCCGATTGCCGCGAGCAGCAGGCCCACCAGCCCGAGCAGCATCGATCTCATGCGACCTCCCTCGTCCAGTAACGCCGTTATGCGTATGACTCGACCCCGCGCCCGGCTCCGACGGAGCCTTCATGACAACAAACGCCGCGACGGCGACGACGCGTTTCGCATCGGCTGCGTGCGCGGAGCGGGCTCGGCGCTCCACACCAACCGGCCGTCGAGGTCAACGATACCCGCCGGCGGCGCCGATTGACTCGGCACATCCGGTGGCGCAATCTCTTGGCCCCGGATCCGTAAAGGTGGCCGCGGTTGCGCGTCCTCTTTGTCGAAGACGATGGGCTGCTCGGCGCATCGGCGAAGCTCGGCCTCGAGCAGGATGGCTTTGCGGTCGACTGGGCGACCGATGGTGCAAGCGCCGACCGTGCGCTCACTTCGCATCGTTACGATGCCGTCGTACTGGACCTCGGGTTGCCGGATGTCGAGGGCGAGGCGCTGCTCCGCTCGTGGCGGGTGCGGGAGGACCGCACGCCGGTCGTTGTGCTCACCGCGCGCGGTTTCGTGCTCGATCGCGTGCGGCTGCTGAACCTCGGCGCCGACGACTACCTCGTCAAACCGTTCGACCTGCTAAAGCTGTGTGCGCGCATCCGCGCGGTCGTTCGGCGCACGGCCGGGCAGAGCAGCGAAGTCATCGAATGCGGCGCGCTGAAGCTCTATCCGGCCTCGCGGACGGTGCTGTGGCGCGGCCGGCAGGTCGACGTGACGAGCAAGGAGTTCTGGCTGTTGGAGGCGTTGGTCCGCAACAAGAGCCGGATCCTCACGCGCCGGCAGCTCGAGGATGCGCTGTATGGCTGGGGTGACGAGGTCGAAAGCAATGCGATCGAGGTCCACATCCACCACCTGCGGCGCAAGCTCGCGCGAGAGCTGATCATGACCGTGCGCGGCGCCGGCTACAGCATCAATCATGACTTCGCGGCCCGCTGAAACCCCGTCGCGCGGCTGGTCGCTGCGCAACCGGCTGCTCGCGCTGGCCGCCGTGGCGACGGTGACCGCCTGGGTCGCGGGCGGCGCCACCGTCTACCTGGTCGGCGCCGAGGAAAGCGAGCGTCTGTTCGACGAGCAGATGGAGGACATCGGCCGCGCGGTGCTGTCCTTCTCCGAGCACGAGATCGAGGAGATCCGCAGCGAGGGCCGCGACATCGTGCACGTCGAAACCGCGCAGACCCTCGGACCGCGCTACAAGTACCAGATCTTCTCCCCGGCCGGCGAGCCGCTGCTGCTCAGCTACGACGCACCGCGCACGCCGCTCGCGCCGCTCGACCAAACAGGCTACGTCACGCGCGACATCGGGGGCGTGCCGATGCGCACCTGTGTGATGTGGAACGACGCGCGCGACATGGCCGTGATCGTCGCCGAGCCGCTTTCGGCGCGCGCCAGTTACATCGGCGGCATGCACGGTTACCTGCTGGCGATGTTCGCCGGCTCGTTGCCGCTGCTGCTCGGGTTCAACTGGTGGATGTTCCGCCGGGCGACGCGTTCGCTCGGCGAATCCGCGCGGCAGTTGATCGACCGTTCGCCGCGCGATCTGCGGCCGATCGTCGTCGAGTCGCCGCCGCGCGAACTGCAGCCGCTGATCGACTCGATGAACGCACTGTTCGAGCGCTTCGACAAGGCGCTCGCGGCCGAGCGGCGGCTGACGTCGGCGGCAGCGCACGAGCTGCGTACCCCGCTGGCGGCCGTCAAGGTCCAGGCGCAGGTGGCCGCGCGCGCGCGCAACAGCGAAGAGGCGGCTCGCGCGCTCGGCAACCTCACGACCTGCGTCGATCGCGCGGCACGCATGGTCGACCAGCTGCTGACGCTGGCACGCCTCGATTCGCTGTCGGCATCGCCGGGCCAGCACACGCTGCAACGGCTCGACGAAATCGCCGCGCAGGTGATCGACGAGCTGGCGCCGCTGCTCGATCAACGCGGCTTGCGCGTCACGACGGCCCTTGCACCGGCCACGGTCCACGGCATGGAGTTCGGTATCGCCGTGCTGATGCGCAACCTGATCGACAACGCGGCGCATTACACGCCGCACGGTGGCGCATTGCGCGTCGCGACGGGTGTGCACGGACAGCACGCCTACGCCGAGGTCGAGGATTCGGGCCCCGGAATCCCGCCGCAGGAGCGCGAGCGGGTATTCGACCGCTTCTACCGCCTGCCTTCGAACAACGTCGACGGCTGCGGCATCGGGCTGTCGATCGTCCGCACGGTGGCGCACGTGCACCGCGCGAGCATCACCCTCGGCGATTCCGCACTCGGCGGGCTGCGCGCTGTCGTCACCTTCGCGGCCGGCACCGACCAACCGCCTCCACCCCGGGTCGAAGTAGGGAACACCCCACCGTCATTCGTGCATCCGTTAAGGACGCCTTAAGGCGTAGCGGCGATAAATACCGCGTCTACGGGACGCGGGTTCACCCTCCCACGGGGTAGTCCGTCGGCACCGCAGCGCGGATCGGCGTCCGGGCACGCACCGTTCGAGGCCCCGGCGCGGTCCTTTCAAGGTTCGCGCCCCATCTGGCGCCGCGCGGGAGAGATCGATGAGGCAATACCGGGTTCGGCTGGCGGCGGGGCGACACGCAACCGCACCCCGCGCGCGCGGCTTCACGCTGCTGGAGCTGCTCGTCGTGATCGTGATCATCGGCCTGCTCGCCGGACTCGTCGGCCCGCGCTATTTCGACCAGCTCGGCAAGTCGAATACGAAGATCGCGCGCGCGCAGATCGACGCACTCGAAAAGGCGCTCGATCAGTACCGGCTCGACGTCGGCAGCTACCCGACGAGCGAACAGGGGCTGCACGCGCTGTACGTGAAGCCGAACAACGTCGAGCGTTGGCAGGGCCCTTATCTGAAGAAGCCGGCACCACCCGATCCATGGGGCCGCCCTTACGGCTACAGATCGCCAGGCGAACACGGCGACTACGACCTGTTTTCGCTGGGCGCCGACGGCAAGCCCGGCGGCAGCGGCGAGGCGAGCGACGTGATGTCGTGGGATCCGCAGGTCATCGGAGCGGCGCGATGACGCAAACGGTGCAGCTCGCTTTCGAGGTCGTCGGTGTGGCCGCGCATGGCGCGGTGCGCGTCACGCGCGTGCATGCGGCCAGCGCGCAGCAGGCGGCGCAACGCGCGCAGCTCGACGGCTTGCGCGTGCTGTCATGCCGGCCGGCGACGATGCGGCGTTTCGCCGTACCCCGGAGGCAGGGCCGGGCGAAGCTCGACGTTGCGCTCCTCGCCGAGGAGCTGGCCGCGCTGCTCGATGCGGGTCTTGGCATGGTGGATGCGCTGCGCACGCTCGCGCAGAAGGAGCGCAGCGCGCCCGCGCGTGCCGCGCTGCAGGCGGTGCAGGACGCGGTCGTAGAGGGATTGCCGCTGTCGGCCGCGTTGGGGCGGCAGGATGCCCATTTCCCCGCGTTGCTTGTCGCCACGGTGGCCGCCAGCGAGCAGACCGGGGATCTGGTGTCCGCGCTGCGTCGCTACGCCGCGCACCTCGAGTCGCTGCGGGCGCTGCGCGGCAAGGTGATCGGCGCGGCGATCTACCCGGCGTTGCTCGCCGGCATCGGCTCGCTGGTCGTGCTGTTCCTGCTCGGCGTGGTCGTTCCACGCTTTGCGGTGCTGCTCGAAGGCGCGCAGCGCGACCTGCCGTTCGCCTCCGGCGTGCTGCTCGCGTGGGGCAAGGCCATCGCCGCACACCCGGCGGTGTTTGGCGCCGCGACCGCGGCGGCGATCGCGCTCCTCGCTGCTGGGCTCGCGCGCGCGCTGCGCAGCGGCTGGCAGATCGCCGGCCTGCAGCGCGTGTGGGTGATCGGTCCGCTCGTGCAGCTCTTCCGCCACGCACAGTTCTTCAGCACCAGCGCGATGCTCGTACGCGGCGGCATTCCGGTGCTGCGCGCGTTCGGCATGTGCCGCGCGCTGCTCTCGCCCGAGGACCGGCGCGGTCTTGACTCGGCGATGCAGTCGATCGCCGCCGGCCAGCCGATCGGGCCGGCGCTGCACCGCGCCGGCGTCGCTGATCCGGTCGCGCTGCGCATGCTCGACGTTGCGCAGCGGACCGGGCAGCTCGCCGACGTGCTGGCGCGCATCGCGCAGTTCCAGGAGGCGCGGCTCGCGCGCTCGATCGAAGTCGCCTCGCGGCTGATCGAGCCGGCGCTGATGATCCTGATCGGTCTGGTGATCGGCGGCATCGTCGTGCTGATGTACCTGCCGATCTTCGATCTCGCCTCGAGCCTGCAATAGACCATGAGCACCGCCGCCGCCGCAGCGCCTGCCGTCGCGATCGACGGCGAACTGGTTCGCCATGCGCTCGCTTGTACCGGCGCCGAGCGGCCGGTCGACCGGCTCGCCGCTGCGCTCGCGCTGCCGTCCGAGCAGTTCGTGCGGCTGGCGGCCGAGTACTTCGAGTTGCAGCCGCTCACGATGGCGCAGTTGCGCGCGAGCACGCCCGACTTCAGCCTCGTCAGCTTCGTCGAGGCCGCACAAAGGCTGTGCGCGACGCTGGCCGCGGCCGACGGCCGCAGATTCGTCGTGCTGACCGACCCGCTCGATTCGCGCACGCGGGCGTGGGCCGCGCAGCGGCTGCGCGCGCGGCGCGCCGAAGCGCACTGGGCGCTCGCCGCGACCGACGACCTGCGCGCCTGGCTCGCGCTCGCCGAGAAGTCGCTGCGCGCGATGGACGCGGTCGGTGTGGCCGCCGCCGGCGAGGCCGCGAACGAATCGTCGGCGTTGTCGCTGTCGATCGCCGAGATCAGCGCCGCAGAAAGCCCGATCGTGCGGCTGGTGGACTCGACGATCCACGACGCCCTGAAATCGGAGGCGAGCGACATCCACCTGGAGACCCAGCGCACCGGCCTCGTGATCAAGTACCGGATCGACGGCGTGCTCGGCGTGGTCAAGCGCATCGACGGGATCGAGGCCGCGCACCAGGTGCTGTCGCGCGTGAAGGTGATTGCGGAGCTGGACATCGCCGAGCGCCGCGTGCCGCAGGACGGCCGCTTCAAGGTCGCGGTCGAGGGCCGCGAGATCGATCTGCGCGTGTCGATCATGCCGAACCTGTTCGGCGAAGACGCTGTGCTGCGCATCCTCGATCGCCATCACCTGTCGGGCGAAGCGCGCCAGATCCGGCTCGACAACCTCGGCTTCGAGCCCGCGGCGCTCGAATTCATCCGGCGGATGTCGGCGCTGCCTTACGGGCTGCTGCTCGTCACGGGTCCCACCGGCAGCGGCAAGACGACGACGCTGTACGCGGCGCTTTCGGAGATCAACACGGGACTGGACAAGATCGTGACGATCGAGGACCCGGTCGAGTACCAGGTCGCCGACGTGCTGCAGATCCCCGTCAACGAGAAGAAGGGGCTCACGTTCGCGCGCGGCCTGCGATCCATCCTGCGGCACGATCCGGACAAAATCATGGTCGGCGAGATCCGGGATCCGGAGACCGCGCAGATCGCGGTGCAGGCGGCGCTGACGGGCCACCAGGTCTTCACGACCGTGCACGCGAACAACGTGTTCGACGTGATCGGCCGCTTCACGAACATGGGTGTCGACGCCTACAGCTTCGTCTCGGCGCTGAACGGCATCCTCGCGCAGCGGCTCGTGCGGCTGGTCTGCCTTGAGTGCGCGAAGCCGGTCCGCCCGAAGTACGAGGCGCTCGCCGCCGCGCACATCCAGGTGACGGATCCGGCGCGTGCGAACTTCCGGCGCGGGCTCGGCTGCGCGCACTGCCGCGGCACAGGCTACAAGGGCCGGCGCGCGATCGCGGAGACGCTCGTGCTCGACGACGAGCTGCGCGACCTGCTCGCCTCGCGCGCGCCCCTGTCGCACATCAAATCGGCCGCTCGCCGGGCCGGTTACCGGTCGTTGCGCGAAGCCGCGGTCGCCGCGGCGATCAGCGGCGCGACGACGATCGAGGAGATCAACCGTGTTACCCCGGTGGAGTAGCCGCGTGCGCGCCCGCGTCGGCACCGACGCCGTGCGCGCGGAATGGTGGCGCGGCTGGCGCAGGCCGGTTCGCGTGCACTCGGTCGAGCTGGAGACCGACGGCGCCGCGGCGCTCGACGCCGCGATCGAGAAGCTCGACGTCGCGTTCGCGCGGCTGGCCGAACGCGGCGCGCGGCTCGGCGGCGCGCGCTGCGAGGTCGTGCTCGCCGACGCCTGGCTGCTGTACGACGTGATCGACGCCGACTTGCGCGACGCGCCGGTGCGCGTGGCGGACGAGACGATCCGCGCCGCGCTTGCCGATATCGCGGGTGTGGCGCCCGCCGCGCTCGACGTGCGCTGGCAACCGCAGAGCGCGCGCTACGCCGCCTGCGCGCTGCCGGCGGCCGCGATGACCGCGCTGGCGCGGGTGTGCGCGAAGCATCGTCTGAGCCTGCGCAGCGTCATCGGCGAACTGGTCGATGTCTTCAACGAACAGCGGGCGCGGGTCGCGACCGACGCCTCCGACTGGATGCTCGCTGTCGTCCGTCCGGCCGGCGCGCAGTTCGCGCTGTGGCGCGACGGCGCACTGACGGCGACGAGCTTCGAGCCGGCCGCGCGCGACGCCGCGGCGCTCGAGCGCCATGGCCGCGCGCTCGCGCGCCGCGCTGGGATCGAGGAGGCTTCGGTCCGCTGCTATGCCGATGCCGCCGGAGGCTGTGCAATGCCGGCCGGCTGGATCGCCGTCGGTTCCGGCTGAAGGAGGCGACCATGCGCCTGCCCCGATTCACTGCCCGTCGCACGCCGCCGCTGAAGCTCGACTTCGCGCCGGCGGCGCGGCGCGCGCCGGCGCTCGGCTGGGTGCTGCTCGGCGCCGGCAGCGTCGCCGCAATCGTGGCCGCAGTGCAGTTCCAGCTCGCGCACGCGGCGCGCTCACGCGAGGCGCATGCGCTGACGGAACTGGCCGCACAGTTGCACGAAAAGCGAGCGGGCGGTCGCGCGCTGCGCGCCGATCCGCGCGCAGCGCGCAGCGCCCGGGCCGCGGCCGCCGTCGCGCGCGAGCTGCAGGTGCCGTGGGCCACGCTGCTCGGTGCGCTCGAAGCGGTCGCGGGACGCGACGTCGCGCTGCTGGTCGTCGAGCCGTCCGCCGCACGGCAGAGCGTGCGGATCACCGCCGAGGCGCGAACCAGTGAGGCGATGTTCGACTATCTCGATGCGCTGCGGGCGCAGGGGTTGGCGGCGGTGGCGCTCGTCTCGCACCAGGTTCAGACGCAGGCGCCGGGTGCGCCGATCCGCTTCCAGGCGCAGGCGCACTGGGGGTCGCGATGAACGCCCCACCGCGTCCTCTCGACGACGCGGCCCGCGCGCTGCGCCGTTTCGTGCGCGCGTTGCACGCACGCCTGGGCACCGCCGGGTTCGCCGGTACCGCCCTGTTCGCCGCGGCGGTCGCCGTGTTCGCCTACGCGCCCACGGTGCTCCGTGAAGCCGAGGCGCTGCAGGAGCGGGCCGATCGCGCGCGCGCGCAGCTGGCGCAGCTCGGAAGCGATCTCGCGCGTCAGCCCGATTCGGCGCAACAGCTGGCGCGCTTTCGCGCATGGTTCCCGACGGCGGACCGCGCGAACGCCGACTTGCGCGCCGTGTTCGCCGCGGCCGCCAAGCACGGCGTGCAGTTGCCGCGCGGCGAATACACCGTCTCGCGCGACGAGGACGCGACGCGGCTCGCGCGGCTGGAGGTCGTGCTGCCGGTCAAGGAGCGGTACGGCGCGATCAAGGCCTTCGTCGGCGAGGTGCTCAACGCCGCTGCGCACGCCAGCGTCTCCGAGCTGCGGATCGAGCGCAGCGACGGCAGCCCCCATGCGAACGCCGCTGCGCCGCTGGAAGCGCGCGTGAAGCTGACCTTCTTCTACCGGGAACCGTGAGATGGCGCCGGCACTGACACCGCTCAAGGCGATCGCGCTCGCGGCCGCAGGCGTCGGCGCGTTCGCGCTCGCCGCGAAGTTCGGCGCACCCGACCCGACGGAGGACGTCGTCGCCGCCGCAGAGCCACGCGTCGCGCAGCGCACCGAGCTCGCACTGGCCGATCCGCCGCCGCGCGCGGCGCTGCCCGAGCGCGCGCCGCTCGACGTACGGGTGCTTGCCGATCCGTTCGTCGGCAGCGCGCCGCCGCCGAAAGCCGCGCCGCCGCCGGCCGCTCCGCCGCTGCCGTTTGCCTTCGTCGGAATGCTCGAGCAAAGCTCCGCTCGACCGACCG
>FWPU01001188.1_pt1 | contig 56983 bp, 60 predicted proteins | sample 2228361 | NCBI WGS metagenome assembly FWPU01 (sample SAMEA103939777, study PRJEB20133) | metagenome | reverse complement strand
GACGTGATGGACACCGACCCACGAGCGAAAAAAATTCGCAACCTTCACCCAAAAGATTTGCGCGTTTCCCGCGAAAAACTCTTTATGTTCCTTTCAGGCTGGCTCGGCGGAGAGCCGCTCTACATCAAAAAATATGGACACCCGCGCCTGCGAGCACGACACCTGCCGTTCCCCATCGGCGAAGAAGAGCGCGACCAATGGATGCTCTGCATGAAAGAAGCAATGAATAAAATGAACCTTGCACCCGAACTCCGTCAGACGCTCGAACAAGCCTTTTTCAGAACGGCAGATTTTATGCGCAACAAAGCCGATTAAGCCAAATCATTCAAACGATGACTCAAACGCTGACAAGAACAAAACGACGCAAAGAAAGACCGAACACCAAAAAAGCGTTCGAAGAAAAGTCTTTCTATACGATTGAGGACCTAGATGAGCGGCAAAACGAAACGAAGAAAAACTATCATCTTATCAAAGGAAAACTTGTTGAACTGATGCCAGCGGGCGACTTGCACGGATATACTGCATCGACGATAAACATCATCATCGGCGGATTTGTCCGTCGCCACGACTTGGGTTTAACATACGCCGCAGAGGCGGGATTTATCGTATCGCGCACACCTGAAAAGCAAACCGTGATGGGCGCAGATTTCGCATTCATCTCCAAAGAGCGATTGCCAAAGCAAATGAAGAAAAAAGGCTACGGTGAAATGATTCCCGACTTTGTCGTTGAAGTTCAAAGTCCAAACGACTCGCTGAACGAGGTGTTGATAAAAATTTCAGAGTGGATAGCGGGCGGCGTAAAGTTAGTCTGGCTCGTCAATCCCGAAACAGAAACCATTACAACCTTTAATCAACACGGGGAAGTCAAAACTTTCACAGGGAAACAAAAAATCACGGGCGAAGAAGTGATTAAGAAATTTGGGATTGAAACAAGCAAGTTTTTTGAGTGAAGAGAGGGTTGTCTCAATTCGCTTTGTGGTTTGAACGCAGATTTTCCTTCACGGCTTCGGCGTTGCGCTTCATTCGGCGCAATCCCGTTCTGAACACAGGCGTTTCGCCGAAGACGCGCTGAAAAGAAGATTTCGTCAAATCTAAAATATCATCGGCGGAAAGGCGTTGAATATCGGGCTTTGGCAGAAATTCTGGAATTGCGGTTGGTTTTGAAAAGCGATTCCAAGGACAAACCTCTTGGCAAATGTCGCACCCGAAAAGCCATTCGCCGAGCATGGATTTTTCTTCGTCGGTGAAGTTGCGTTTGAGTTCAATCGTGAGATAAGAAATGCACTTTCGGGCATCGACTTGACCGTCGTCTGTAATGGCGTGTGTTGGGCAGAGGTCAATGCAAGCCGTGCAAGTGCCGCAGTAGTTTTGAAGGTAGGGCGCGTCGTAAGCGAGTTCGCAATCGAGCAGTAAGTTTCCGATGAAAAAAAACGAGCCGAAGCGTCGCGAGATGAGGTTCGTGTGCTTGCCAATCCAGCCCAAGCCCGAACGCTGTGCAAGCACTTTATCCATCGTTGGCGCGGAGTCGACGAAGGCGCGTCCATTGACCGTTCCAATAAGGTCGCAAATGAACGAAAAGAGGTCTTGTAATTTGGATTTGATGACCGAATGATAATCCTTGCCTTGTGCGTAGATGGAGATTTTGCCTTCGCTTGCCGAGTGCGTTTCAGGCGGGAAGTAATTTGCAAGAACGGAAACAACCGACTTTGCATCAGGAAAGAGAATGGTCGGATTTACACGTTTTTCAAAATGCTCTTCCATGTAGCGCATCTCGCCATGCATGCCGCTTGCGAGCCACCGCTCCAACTTTCGCGCTTCATCAGAAAGGGCTTCGGCACGTGAAATGCCAACCGCAGAAAACCCAAGTTCAAGTGCTCGGGCTTTGATTCGGTGAGAACGCTCTTGCTTTGAGGTCATCATAAAAAACCGTTTCGCGAAAAATACAAAAGCGTCTGCTTGTAACAGACGCCTTTGTGTCAAACCCTCGTCTTAAACGAGTGAACAAGAAAGAGCAGGCGAGAAATTAGTTTTGTTCAGGGATTTCAAGAATGCGCTCGTTGCCGTCGGCATCGAGGAAGCGGACTCTGAACGGACCTGTCTTACCTGTGGTTGCGGCGGCGTTAAGTTCGAGTTGAGAGGCTTTGCGCTTGCCCGATTCGCCCGATGCTGTAACGAAAGCAGTTTCCCCAGCACCCACTTGAAACTTCTTGCCGTCTTTGGTTTCAAACTCGCCTTTGCCTTCGACAATCGTGAGCGAAGAGCCGTCGCTGTCGCTAACGTAAGCACCGTTTGTGCCTTTGATGGACGCGACCGACGTCGGCGATGTGAAGCGGAACTGCTCGCCCGGTTTTTGTTTGACGTTGAAGCCAAGTTTGCCCAAGTTGATGTCGACGGACTTTTCCATTTTGCCGTCGGTTTTTTCGCCGCGCACTTTGATTTCAGAATTTTCTTGAACGCGAATGACCGAGCCATCGACGAAGCGAAGAATCGAGAATGATTTTTCGCCCGTTTTGACGGCATCGCCAGAGTTCAAGTTCTGTCCGCGCTGTGCGGGTTTGAAGGGCGAGTTGCCGATTTTAGCTTGAACATCTTTGACGGTTTTAATGACAATCGCAACATCAGCAACAGGTGTGCGATTGGGTTCAGACGATTTCGTCTTGTTGGTCGTCGCGCTCGCAAGGCTCACCGAAAAGAGAAAGGCGAGCATGCTTAAAACAGTGCGGTTCATATGTGATGTGTTTAGAAGTTTCATGGTTAGTTCCTCCTGTTACTTGTTTAAGGCTCTCATGAGCGCATCGCCGTCGGTGCTATTGGTGTATTGAACGCCGTCGATGGGTCCGTCAAACGAAACAAAACGTGTGCGCGGGTCGCGAAGCCAATCAGGCGCGCCAGTGCCATACTTTTCAAGCAAGAGACGCCGAATTTCGTCAGAAACCGCAGGACTGTTGGTTGCAGAAACGCTTGTGCCGGAAAGATTTTCTGCCATACGGAAGACTGCAACAGTTTCAGCGCGTCTGCCGCCGCCAAACTCACCTTCGAGCAGAAGGATGTATTGCTGTCCCGCTTGCAACTGACGCACGCCGCCGGTCGGGTATTGGTAACTTGGCGACACCACGGTTTCATCAACCATTGGAACGGTGTTGCGCACCAACCCGATGTTTGCCAAAAGTGTCGGGTCTTGGAAAATGCGCACGCGGTAAGAGGTCGCATTGCCTTGCCAACGAATGGTTGGATATGGCGTGCTGATTTCCGTCGGCTCAATGCCCGGCGTTGGATAAATCAAATCAATAAAGGCTTCTTGTTGGTTTTGAATCACGAACGTGAGCGGCAAAGCATCAACCGCGTTTGTTTCGTCGTTATCGACAAAGAGTTCAAAGAGCAGGGTGTAAGTGCCTGAAGGGAAGCGTCCGCCAGCACTTTGAACAATATCGCGCAGTAAGTCGCGTGCGCCATCGTCAGTTTGACCGCTAAACCGCCAAGTGCCACTTGCCAAAGAGTTATTGGTTTGGCGCACTGACCCTTGAAAATTCGCGACCCAAGGGCTACGACCTGAGCCAATCGGCACACCATTGCGCAAGAACTTCATCGACAGGCGCGTCGTGCGGGGCTGACCATTATTGCTGAACGCAATTAAGAAAACAGACGGCGCGTTTGAAGGAATGCTTCCATCAAGAACAATTTGAGCAAATGCCGCAACCGTGATTTGTGAAGGGTCGACCAGAAAGCGGCTTTGAGCACGGTCAAATTGAGGCTGTGCTTGCGCAAAAAGCGATGCCGCCGTAGCCAGCAGAAGCAAAGTAGAAGTTAGAAAGCGCATCGTTGAATCCTCTCGATTTAGTTGATTAAGTGTTATGATGAAAAGTTGCTGAAAGTTGTTGATTACACGCCGATATTACGCCAGTTTCTACCCAATGAATGTGATAATTATCACAAAATCCGATGAATATCACGGTTGAGAACCGCCTGAAAATACAAGGGTTTAGCAATTTTGAAAAATCAGTTCTCGCTCAAAAACTTGCGCACGGAAAGGAAACTGCCAAATAGTCCTAAAAGCAACCCCAGCGCGGCGAGAATCCCATAAACGCGGTAATCTGGCAAGGCAATTGCCTCGTAAAGGTCGGGATAAGTTTGATAGAGCGCGATATTGACGAGCGCGAGCAATCCAACGGCGAACACGCCGCCTAAAAACCCTTGCAACGCGCCTTCAATCAAAAACGGTGAGCGAACGAAACCGTGCGTTGCGCCCACAAGAAGCATCGTGCGAATCATCTCTTGCTTGTTCATAATAATCAGCCGAATCGTGTTGGAAATTAAGGCGACGGCGGCGACGGAAATCAGCACGCCAATCGCGCAAGTGATGTAAAATAAAATGCGTGCGTTGCGGTCGAGCCCCGCCAAAAACTCCTTGTTGTATCGCGCTTCCAAAATGCCGTTCCGATTTTTGACTTCTGCAACGAACGTCTCCAAACTATCGAGCGTGGCATAATCGGATTTTAACCTGACTTTGATGGACGCTGGAAGCGGATTTGTGCCGAGAATCGCGACAATGTCTTCTCCAAATTCTGTCTTGAAAATCTGCGCGGCACTGTCGCGCGAAATGTATGTCGCCGCTTGAACTGACGGGTTGTTCTGTAAGGCGTTTGCGAGCTGTTTTGCATCTTTTTCTTTGAGCGATTGGCTTAAAAAGAATTCAACTTCCACGCGGGAGCGAATTTCGGAAAGCACGCGCGAAGCGTTCAATGAAAGCGTGGCGAAAATGCCGAGCAACACCAGCGAAACGCTGATGGTGAAAATGGAAATCGCGCTGGCAAGTTTGGCGCGCCGAAATCCTGAAATGCTTTCTGCAAAAATGTATCGCAAATTCATTGTTCTAAACAAGATTACTTTACGGCTTTGAACATCGCAAGGGCTTTGTTGCGCTGTTCGGCATGGTCAATAATCGGAAAGGGATAATCTTTTCCAAGTTCAACGCCAAGTTCTTTCGCCAAAAGCGGCGACTTTTTAAGCAGGTCATGCGGCGCGTGAATATACTTTTCAGGAACAGCATGAAGTTCGGGCACAAATGTTTTAATAAACTTGCCGTGCGGGTCAAACTTTTGCGACTGCGAGGCGGGATTGAAAATTCTAAAATAGGGTTGTGCGTCGGTGCCGGTGCTTGCACTCCATTGCCAGCCGCCGTTGTTTGCCGCCATATCGCCGTCGACGAGCCGTTGCATGAAGTAACGCTCGCCCCATCGCCAATCGATGAGTAAATCTTTGGTGAGAAAACTTGCGACAATCATGCGCAGTCGGTTGTGCATCCAGCCGGTTTGATTGAGTTGGCGCATTGCGGCATCGACAATCGGAAATCCCGTTCTGCCCGATTTCCACGCCTCGAAGTAATCCTCACGATTTTCCCAACGCAAGCGTCGGAGCGAGGGCTGAAAACTCTCTTTTTCAACGATGGGGAAGTTCTCTAAAATCTGAAAGTAGAAGTCGCGCCAAATAAGCTCGCTCAGGAACGTCTCGATTCCGATTTTTTCCGTTTCGCGTTTCGCTTCTTCCAAAAGTAGAAATGCACGGTGCACGATGTCGCGGACGCTAACGGTGCCGAAGCGCAAATGCGCCGAAAGCAAACTCGTGCCGTTGAGTGCGGGAAAATCACGGTCTTCTTTGTAGCGATGAATTTTCTCCGAAAGAAAGGCTTCGAGTTGGGCTTCGCCGTGCGTTGAGCCACCTTTGACGAGCAACTGCTGTGAGCATGGAAATCCAAGTTCGTCGTTTGAGAGCGGCGCAAGCGATGCAATCGCAGGGGTGGTCAGATGCGTTGGTGCAGGAACAGGCGTCGGAATCAAATGGACTTGCGAAAGCCACGCATTTTTGTAAGGCGTGAAGACCGTGTAGGGCTTGCCTTGTTTGGTAAGAATTTCTTGTTTAGCGAAAAGAACTTGGTCTTTGAAGGCTTTGACTTGCAACCCTTGTTTGGTGAAAGTTTCAATCACCGCGTTGTCGCGGGCTTTGGCGTCGGGTTCGTAATCTTCGTTGAAATAAATCGCGCGCGCTTGGCTGTCGCGGACGACTTCGTGCAGAACGTCAAGAAAGAAACCTCGCCGCAGAATCAGTTTGCCGCCGAGTCGTTCATATTGCAAGGCTAAATCATTGAGCGATTCGGTCATGAACTTGACGCAAGCCGGAGAGAAGTCGTCGCGCTGTTTCAAAATGTCGTCGGCGAAAATGAAGAGCGGAACAATGTCCGTTGTTTCTTTGAGCGCGTTGGAAAGCGCGGTGTTATCGTGCGTGCGCAAATCGCGCCGATGCCAAACAATGATGCGGTTCAAGTCAAACAGCGGTTGAGTTGAAAAAAGTTGTGCAGAGAAATGATGCGAATATAGCAATCAAACACGCGCCTTGCGAGATGCGCCCGAGAGCTTTGCAAGAGAGTGTTTGAAAAATTCGGCAGCAAGAACAGGATATTACTAATCGGCGGAAATGTTGCGTAAATTCAAATCATCTTCAAACATATCAAGCCAGCCATGTTGCTCGTCATTGACAACTACGATTCATTCACTTACAATTTGGTTCAATACTTCGGCGAACTTGGGGCGGAAATGGAAATCTACCGCAACGACGAACTCACGCTTGAGGAAATTGAAAAAAAACAGCCTGAAAAAATCGTCATTTCGCCCGGTCCTTGCACGCCGAATGAAGCGGGCATTTCGCTTCGTGTGATTGAGCGATTTGAATCGCGCATTCCGATTCTCGGCGTTTGTTTGGGGCATCAAGCCATTGGGCAAGCCTTAGGCGGAAAGGTAATTCGCGCTCCGAAACCGATGCACGGCAAGGTCTCAAAGGTGCACCATGGCGGAGAAGGCTTGTTCAAGGGTGTTGAAAATCCTTTTGAAGCGACGCGCTACCACTCGCTCATCGTTGAAAAAGAAACGCTTCCTAAAAGCCTCGCGATAACAGCGTGGACGGAGGACGGAATCATTATGGGCTTGGAATCCAAAGAGAGGAAACTTTACGGCGTTCAATTTCACCCTGAATCGATTATGACCGCCGAAGGCAAAAAAATTTTGAAGAATTTCCTAACGCTCTAACCAAAAAAGAATGAAAAGCACAAAGAAAAAATCTGTTACAAAGTTTTCGAGAACAGGCAACATCGTGCTTAAAAAGAGCAACGGTGCGCCGCCGAAAATTGTCAATACTGCCGAACAGAGCGCGGAGGCGTTTCGAAGCAAAATGGAAAAGTGGGCGGATTTGAGTCACGATGGGTGGCGCATTTTTCGCATCATGGCAGAGTTCGTTACGGGCTTTGAGAAAATGGCGGAAGCCGGTCCGTCAGTCGCTATCTTCGGTTCGGCGCGCGTGAAGTCAAGCGACAAGTATTACAAAATGGCAGAACGCATGGCGGAACTGCTCGCCGCGCATGGGCTTGGCGTCATCACGGGTGGTGGACCAGGTATTATGGAAGCGGGCAACAAGGGTGCCAAAAAAGCAGGTGGCGTCTCGGTCGGCTTAAATATCCTTCTGCCCTTCGAGCAAGAAGCCAATCCTTACATCGATAAAGACAAACTCATCTGGTTCGATTACTTCTTCGTCCGAAAAGTCATGTTCGTCAAATACTCGCAAGCCTTCATCGTCATGCCCGGCGGATACGGCACGTTGGACGAATTTTTCGAAGCCATTACGCTGATTCAAACACAAAAAATCACCATGTTCCCCGTCATCTTGATTGGCAAAGAGTTTTGGGGGGATTTATGGAAGTGGATTAGAAAAACCTTGATGGAAAAACACAAGTATATCGGCGAAAACGATATGGATTTCATTTTCCTCGTAGATTCGCCCGAAGAAGCAATGGAGATTATCAAGCAGTTTTATCCAGAAAATCGATACACGCCGAATTTTTAACGTCGCCTGTTAAATGAGCCCTGACGAGAAAATAAGCTTGCTTGAAGAACGGCTCGCACAAGCAACCGATGAGCGCAAGAAAATTGACCTCATGAACGAACTCGGATATGAATTGCGCTCGAGAGATATGGCAAAAGCCGAAACCCTGACCGATAAGGCGTTGTCGCTCGCGCTTCGATTGCGCTATCGATTCGGAATTGCCGCAGCAATGAGAAACAAGGGCATCTTTGCATACAATCGCGGCAATTACCAAGATGCCCTAAAGTATCTGAATGATTCAGAAAACGAGTATCAAAACATTCAAGACGTGCGCGGGCATGCAAGTGTGCTCTCCAACAAGGGCTTGGTCTATTGGAAACTCGGCGAGCATAGCAAAGCATTAGACGCCTATATGTCGGCATTAGCCATCAATGTAACGATGAACGATAAAGTCCACCAGTGCGCGACACTCATTAACATTGGTGGGCTTTATCAAACAATGGAAAATTTGGATAGAGCCCGCGAATTCTATAAACAAGCCTTAGAACTTGCCAAAGCCTGCGACCTGTATGTGGAGTGGGGAACGGTGCTCAGCAACATCGGCACGATTCATTACTACAACAACGAGAAACAAAAAGCCCTCGAATACTTTTTAGAATCGCTCAAAATTAGAGAGCAAACGCACCAACAGCGTGAAATCAGCGTCTCGCTTCTAAACGCCGGGGCGGCTTACTTCGACTTGGGCGAAATTGAAAAAGGCTTAGACATGATGAAAAAAAGTTTGGAGCGACGCAGAGCAATGGACGATAAAAGCGGCGAAGCCCACACCCTTCAAGCGATTGGACACGCGCTCTTTTCAAATCAACAGTATGAGCAAGCCATACCGTATTTGAAGGAGAGTTTGAGCATCTCACAAGCCATTGGAGTTAAACCGCTCGAGAAGCGAACGCAACAGATACTTGCCGATATCTATCGCCAACTCGGCGATTACCAAAAAGCCTACGAACATTTTGTCAGATTTCATGAACTTGAAAAAGCACTCCTGCTCGAGCAATCCGAAGAAAAAACCAAAAAGCTAACGCTCCAATATGAACTGGATAAATCGCAACGTGAAGCCGAACTCTACCGCCTGAAAAACGAAGACCTCGCGCGCCTCAACGAAAAACTCCAACAAGCCAATCAACTCAAAACCGAACTGCTCGGCATTGCGGCGCATGACCTTAAAAACCCACTGCAAACCATTATGGGCTTCGCTGAACTAATTGGCGAAGAAGCCAAATCAAATGACTCAATTAGCAAAAAAGCCGGCTTAATCCGTCGCGCCTCTCAAAGAATGCTCGGCTTGATTCAAGACCTCTTGCAAACTGCGGCAATCGATGCGGGCAAATTGGAATTAAACCGACGCCAGAGCAACTTGGGCATGCTCGTCCAAAGCGTCAGCGAAAACTTTTACTTGATGGCACAAGCCAAACGCCAAAAACTCGAACTCCATCTCGAAGAAAACTGCATCGTGAACGTCGACACAGAGCGCATGAAAGAAATCATCGAGAACTTGATTGGCAATGCCATTAAATACTCGCCTCACGAAAAAACAATTCGCGTATCAGTGGTGCGCACGCAACACGGCACGGTGCGCCTTGCCGTTCAAGACGAAGGACAAGGCTTAACCGAAGACGACATGAAAAAACTCTTTGGAAAATTTCAACGCCTTTCGGCACGACCCACAGGCGGCGAGAGTTCAACTGGGCTGGGGCTTTCCATCGTCAAAAAACTTGTTGAACTGCACGGCGGAAAAATCTGGGCAGAATCGGAAGGCAAAAATAAAGGCGCGACCTTTATCGTTGAACTGCCGTTGTAGTAAATCCATTTCGTATTTCCGCGCTGAACTTCTATTTTTCACAATCAATGTTGAAGTTTTCAATCACCGTTCAATTTCTACGACAATGAATTTCACGCTCACCGAAGAACACTTAATGATTCAGCAAGCCGCGCGCGACTTTGCTCAAAACGAAATCAAAGACGCCATCGAGCGCGACGAAAAAGAAGAATTCCCTTACGAGATTGTCAAAAAACTCGGCGAACTTGGCTTTCTCGGCATGATGGTGCCACCTGAATACGACGGCGCAGGCATGGATACGATTAGCTACGTGCTGGCGATGGAAGAAATCTCAAAAGCCGATGCCAGCGTCGGAGTGATTATGTCGGTCAATAATTCGCTCGTCTGCTGGGGCATCAATGAATATGGCACGCCCGAACAAAAAGAAAAGTATTTGCGCCCGCTTGCCAAAGGCTTGAAAGATGGAAAACTGTATATCGGTGCCTTCTGCCTCTCTGAACCCAATGCTGGAAGCGACGCCACCGCCCAAACCACAACCGCCGTGCGCGATGGCGACCATTACATTCTCAACGGCACGAAAAATTGGATTACCAACGGCACAACGAGCGAAGTTTATCTGGTGTTCGCCATGACGAACAAGGAAAAAAAGGCACACGGCATTTCTTGCTTCATTGTTGAGCGTGGCACGCCCGGCTTTGAGATTTTGAAAAAGGAAAAAAAACTCGGCATTCGCTCAAGCGATACATGTTCGCTTGGATTTACTGACTGCCGCATTCCCGCCGCCAATATGCTCGGACCCGAAGGCGAAGGCTTCAAAATCGCCATGCGCAGTTTGGACGGCGGACGAATCGGCATTGCCGCACAAGCACTCGGCATTGCCGCCGCCTCGCTGGAACGCGCCTTGAAATATGCCAAAGAGCGGCACTCCTTCGGAAAAATGATTATCGACCACCAAGCCATTCAAATGAAACTCGCCGACATGGCAACTGAACTCGACGCCGCACGGCTTCTGACGCTTCAAGCCGCTTGGATGAAAGACCAACATTTGAAGTATTCACGTCAGGCAGGTATTGCTAAACTCTTTGCCTCTCGCCTTGCTGTTAAAGCCGCCTTAGAGGCAATTCAAATTCACGGCGGATACGGCTACGTGCAAGAGTATGAAGTCGAGCGATACTTGCGCGACGCGAAAATCACCGAGATTTACGAGGGCACAAGCGAAGTACAACGCATCGTGATTGCGCGCGACTTATTGCGCGCCTAATCCATAACTTGTTGGAGAAATGCTTGCACTTGAAACAAACTCCCTTCTCCTCTCTGAAAAGCGTCAGGTTAAGTTCATTTTGAACGGGTGTTCGCGGATTTCTTAACCTCACCCTGTCTGCTGGCGCAGACGTCCCTCTCCTTTTTAAGGAGAGGGTTATCGCAAATCTGCGCCCTATCCGCTCAATCCGTTCAATCGGTGTTCTGGCTTGAAGAATGGAAAACGGATAAGACGGATAAGACAGATACAGATACTCACAGATAATCCCTTCGCCAATCCACATTCCACAATCCAAACATTCGTTCAATCTGCGTTCTCACTTAAAGTTCCCTCTCCTTTTAAGGAGCGAGTTAGGGTGAGGTCCAAACTTTCACCTCTTCCTTCTTAACGCTCAACTATCGGACGAGGAGGCTGGTCAAGGAATGAGGAATGAGTAACGAGAGTCGCTTTCAAATTATTCATTACTCGTTACTTCATTAGTCGTTACTTCCGTTTCATTTTTCAGCGAACCAAAAACAAGCCGAATTTGAGATACTTTGTTTCGGGCATGGCAAGCAAAACGGGATGGTCAAGGGCTTGTGAAGCCTTTTGAAGTAACAAGATGTCGCGCTTGGCATCGTGGCTCGCTTTCTGAACGGTCTCAAAAAACTCCGATTCACCAATGTGGTGAGAGCAAGATGATGTTGCAAAAAATCCGCTGGGCTTCAGGAGCGAAAGTCCTAACCGATTGAGTTTGCGATAGGCTTGAAGGGCAGTCGGAATGGTTTTCTTCGATTTCGTCAGGCTTGGCGGGTCAATCATGACGAGGTCGTATTGACGCTGTTCTTTGACGAAGGTTTCCAGCACTTCGAAAGCATCGGCTTTGAGCGTGTGCAGTTGTGAAAAGCCATTGCGTTGCGCGTTTTGCATTGTGCGTGTCAGTGCGTCGTCGGAAGCGTCAATGGCTAACACGTGTTTAGCGTCGGCTTTGCAGGCATTGAGCGCAAATCCGCCGTCGCTGGTGAAGACATCGAGCACATCAGCGTTGTGAGCAAACGGGCGAATGGCTCTTCGGTTTTCGCGCTGGTCTAAAAAAAAGCCCGTTTTGTGTCCGTTCAAGACATCAACTTCATAAAAAATCTCGTCGTCATAAATCTCAACTTTTCCATTTACAGTGCCGAACTCAACGCGCTTGTATTGGCTTAATCCCTCGAGCAAGCGAAGCTCTGACTCATTGCGAAGCACAATCGCCTTGGGCGAAAAGAGCGATTGAAGTGCGTTGCAAATTTCGCCGAGATGTTTTTCCATGCCTGCTGAAAATGTTTGCACCGAAAAAACCAAATCAAATTTATCAATGATTAAACCGGGAAGGCGGTCGCTTTCAGCATGAACGAGCCGAAAAGCGTTGGTGCGGCTTTCAGGATAAAGGGTTTTGCGAAGATTATAGGCTTGTTGGAGTCGTGCTTCAAAAAATGCTTGTGAAATCTCTTGTTGGACTTCTGAAAGCAAACGAAACGAAATGAGCGAGTGCGGGTTAAAAAAGCCGATGCCGAGAAAGCGGTTCGAGTGCGAATAAAGCTCGACGACTTCGCCTGCGGGAATGTGTTTCGGAACGTCGGCAAGTTCGTTGCTGAAAATCCATTGATGCCCGGCTTGAAGGCGTCGTTCTTCGTGCTTGCGCAAGATGAGTTTGTGCATGTCGGAAAAGTTGAAGCGCAGTAGAGTTGAAACGAATATAAAACTCAAAAGAGTTTGCTAATTTAGTTGTAACCAAAACGAAGTTCGAAGAACGGTTACGCCGATAGACAACTCATTTTACTTCGGACCATGCAAACCAATACTTTTCATGTCGGTGCGCAGATTCGCGCCGTGTATGATGTCCCGATTGAAAAAAACCGCTTAATGGAATTCCTCGCAAACCCCAAAACATTTGAACTGTATATGCCGAACGTCAAGGCGGTTCGTCCCGTCGGTGAAAGTCCCGACGCCAAGCCGCTCTACGAGTGGGAATATGAAATTCCAATGCCGCTCGCCGCGCCAATTCGGCTCAACATTCTCACCGAGTATCATCAAGAAAACGATACATTTTATCACCATGCTTTGCATAATGGACAACGAAACTTGATGGAGTGCTCGCTCGGCTTTGAATACGTTGCGCCTGAACAGACGCTTGTTACGATGAACCTGACGATTGAACTGTATCGCAATTCAGGAACGGAACTGCACCCGCTCGGAATGTTGATGGGAGAAGCGTTCATGTCGGCGCAAATGAAGAACAAAATGCAGACGATTGCGACGGAATTTTTGCAGAATACCGTCAACGCGCTCGGTCGGTTGGAAATGGCTTGAAGAAAGCCGTAAATTTCGAAAACCAAACAACCGATATGCGTCAGGGTCTACTTTTGTTTATCGGACTACTTTTTTCGGCACAAGTAGTGGCTCAAAATGCCAGAATGCTCGGGCGAGTCGTAGGTTCAGAAAACGAACCATTGCCAGCAATTACAATCTACGTTGTCAATGACAACTACGCGCAAGCCTCACTGACAAATGCCAGTGGCTATTACACTTTTCTTAGCATTCCTGCGGGCAAATACACGCTCAAAGCCATCAAGCGCGGCATACTGCTTCAAGAAAAAACAATCAATGTGACACTTAACACCATCACCCGCGTCGATTTGAAGATTAGAAAAGGCGAACCTATGCTGGCTACAAGCGAGAAACAAATTCAAAAAGAGAAACCACGAGCCAAACCCACGACCTTACCTAAACCGAAGCCCGCCACAGAACAAGCAAAACAAGTGGAAGAAAAACCAACCGAACCAGAAGAATCCGAAGAGTCAGAAGAAACTACACCACAAGCCCTTTCCGAAGAAGATGTAGCAAAAGATAAAGACTTGACGGAAGCCGTCGAGACGGCAAAGTCCGTCGAAGCCAGCGATGCCGCAAAAGTCGATACCAAACCCGAAGTGATTGGTGGAATGGAAACCATCAATCGTAAAATTATTTACCCCGAAGCCCTGCGTGAAAAAGGACTGCAAGGCGGTGTGATTGCCAAAGTCAGCGTAGATCAGGCTGGAAATCCAACGAAGGTTCTCATCTTGAAATCTACTGACCCGATGTTCAGCGAAGAAGTCTTCCGAGTTTTAAGTCAAGACATCAAGTTCAAGCCAGCGACACTCAACGGCAAACCTGTTGCCAGTGCCGCCGTGATTTTTGTCGAGTTCAAACTCAATTAAAAATACGCTTGAACGCCGCCAATCAAGCGAAACGGATTTTGGGGCGCGCCTTCGGGAAACTCGACTGCCGCAGACCCCGCAAGTCCCTCCGGACCCGCACCCAAATTAATCGTGCGGTAATTCTGATTGAGCGTGTTGTAGGTCTTGATAAACAGCGCGACGCCATCGAGGATATTATAGCGCGCCGTGAGATTCAGCAACACATATCCCGACACCGTTTGCCGAAAACGGCTAATGGACGTGTTGATTTGTGATGGGTTATTTGGGTCAGGTTCAGGCTTGAACGATGAACCTTGTTGCGGGTGCGTGCGCTGACGGCTAACGGCAATCAAACGCGGCGAGAAAGAAAATCGCTTCCAAGTAATATCTCCACCAAGACGCAACATAAACGGCGAAATGCCCCCAATCTGACGTTTGGTCAAACGATTGAGTGCCGTGTTCAAGACCTCCACTTCGCCATCAACATAACTCAATGCCGCATAAAGCGACAGACGAGACGCCTTGAAACTTTGGATGTAATCCAACTGCACCGTTCCGCCGTAATTCGTCTGACTGCCTTGATTGATGATGCTCTCAATGTAATTGATAGGAAATGTAAAACCGGGAACAGGATAAAACCCGCCAACAGGATTGTTCGGAATGCCGCCGGGATAAACCCCCGCAGGCACAGCGGCAACTTGGCTAAACAAGCCCTCCAACAAGTTATAGTAACCAGCAAACGAAAGGCTCAACGATGAAGAAATCGCATAGCGCGTGCTAAGCTCAAAAGTTTGAATTTTTTGCTGTCCTAAATCCGGGTTCGCCAGTCTGAAAAAAGCCGATTGTGTGTTTTGATTATTGGGAGAGAAAAACGTTCCGAACTCGTCATATGCCGAAAGCGGAGAGGGGGCAAGGAACGCGCGTCCATACAAGCCTTTAATCGTCAAACGCTCAACTGGACGGAAGACGATGCCTAATCGCGGGTTAATCAACGTGCCAAAGCGCGAGTCGCGGTCGATGCGAGAGCCAAGCGTGAAAATAAGCGAAGTGGCAGGCGAGTATTGCGCTTGCAAAAACGCGCTAATGTTGTTGAAACTTACACGAAAAATTCGTGCAGGAATGCCATTCGGCGCGCCCGGCAAGCCAAGACTGTTGATGATAATCGGTTGAACATCGCGCCGTCCATTATAGGGTTCACTTAAATCATGACCACGCGGAATCGAGAAAAAGTTTTCGTAGGTCGCACCACCCGAAAGCGAAAATTGACTTGAGACCGTCCAAGAAGCCAACTGCTCAAGCTTGAAGAGCCGACCATGTGAAAAGAGGTAGGCTTTGTTCATGCCCGTGTAAGCGTTGCGAAAGTTGGTCTCTCGGTCTAAATCATATTGGCTGTAAATGACAAACGAGGTGGTGTTAAAGTTTGGCGTCCAAAATTTCGAGTAGGTTGCGTTGCCCATCGCAATTTGGTGTCCGAAAAAGGAGTCTTCATTGTAGACGCTGTTGTTTGGACGGTTGGCAGTCGTGGACGGGTTACGTGAGTAGTTGTAGAAAAAGTTCAGGCGCAAGTCTTCGAGTTGAAACGAGGCGTGAAGCGCACGTGCACCAAGCGGGTTGCGAATGTCTTGCGAAAGCGGTTGTGTAGAAGATTGGGGGAATCCCAAATCGGTCGGAAAATTGTTATCGCGCAGGAAATCGCGAATCCCTCTGCCACCAACTCGAAAATCTTCAACGGCACTAAGCAACGGCTGACGGTCAAAAAAGTATTGACCTGAAATCGTAAAGCTCATCGAGTTGGTTAATTTTTTTCCAGCAGAGAAATTGAAAAGATACGTGTTGAACATACCGGCTTGCACGGTGCCGGTCGAGAAATCGGCATCGGCTTTGCGCGTAACGATGTTAATTACCCCAGAAAGCGCGTCAGCCCCATAGACCGCCGAAGCAGGACCGTAGACGATTTCAATCTGTTTGGCATGATGGACGGGATAATTTTCCATAATCGGGATAATGTCGTTGGTCGGCGAAGAGATGCGCACGCCGTCGAGCAGAATGATGAATTTATCCATGCCGAACACGCCGCGAACCTGAACGTCGTGTTGCCAACGCGGGTCGTTGTTGGTTTCAATCTTGAAGTCGGGTTGGTCTAACAGCACATCTAAAAGCGATTGATAGGCGCGGTTGAGAATTTGCTCGGCAGTAACGATTCGAACCGTTGCAGGCGCATCGCTCGACTTTTGCGATGAACGCGTAACCGAAACAACTTGTAGATTTTGCAAGTCTTCAAGGCTCAATCCTTGAAAAAATGAGGTGTCAACCTGGGCAAAGGCTTGAAGAGCAACAGTGCTCAAAAGAAGAGAGAGTATTGTGTGTTTCATAGTGATGAGCAGTTAAGGTTTGAAAAGTGCAGCTAACGCGAAATATAAAAACGTGAGAGGCACAAGAAAATGCGCGAGGGCTATTAAGAAATGGTTATCTCCGCCGGCGTTGGAGTGAGAGTTTGAGCGCGAGTTCAGCGGCGCAAATGAAACTTGACGCGTTGGCAATGCCTTTTCCTGCAATGTCAAACGCCGTGCCATGGTCGGGCGAGGTGCGCACAAACGGCAATCCTAATGTCAGATTAACACCCGTCTCAAAGGCAAGCATTTTGAAGGGAATCAAAGCTTGGTCGTGATACATTGCCAGCACGGCATCGAAATCGCGATAGCGTTTCGCGCCGAAAAATCCATCAGCGGCAAAGAGCCCATCGAGCGCAAACTTGCGTTTCAAGGCTTTAAGCATGGGCTTCAAAATGTCTTCTTCCTCTCTGCCGATGACGCCGCCGTCGGAGGCATGCGGATTGAGTCCCAGAACGGCAATGCGCGGCTTTTGAATGCCGAAATCGCGCCGAAGCGCATCGTGAAGCATTGAGACTTTCTCCGAAATCCCTTGTGAAATCAAGCGTTCCGAGACGTGGGCAATCGGAACATGAACGGTGGCAAGTGCAACACGCAGCTTCGAACGCTCATCGACAAGAAGCATTTGAACGTTTGTATTTGAAAGGTGCGCGAGAAAATCCGTGTGCCCTTCGAACTTCCAGCCGGCTTTTGCAATCGCCTCTTTGTGAATTGGCGCGGTTACAATCGCGTCGGCTTGTTGCTCGAGACAAAGTTTCGCCGCCTGTTCAATGGCTTTCATGGCGAGGTCGCCGGTATCGGCGCGCATTTTCCCAAAATGCGTCTTGGCGTGATGCGCAATGTTCAAGACGGGTAAAACACTTTTCGGGAGCAAGTGAAGGTCATCAAGCGACTGAATGTGAGCGAGTTTGATGGGAAACTTGAAATGCTGGCACTGAAACTCAAAGGCTTGGAACGAGCCGACGGCGCAAAAGCGAGCCTTGAAGCGGCGCAGTTTCGGAAAGGATTTCAAAATGAGCTCCGTGCCAATGCCGTTGAGGTCGCCTTGTGTGAGCAGGAGCGTCGGCAAGCGTGAATCGGTCATAATCGTTGGTAAGCCGTTGCAAGTTCTCCATCTCTTGAAATCGCGCGCGCCGAAATAAAAAAGAGAATCGGCATTAGCATCATAGCATAAAAGCCAAGTTCCGGCGTGCTTTCAACCGCATCATCACCAAGTTTGGATTTCAACGCAAATGAAGCCAGAAATGCACTGGCAAACATGATGAACGAAACCAGCGTGCCGATGTAACAAAGCAACGCCTGACGCTTACGATTTTTGAAGAGAAAAATTGAAATAAAGGCAATTGCGGCACTCAAACACAAGGCAATGTTGAACACATAAAAGACGACACTCACATCGCCACTCCGACCGAAAATTGAAAGTCCATACAGCCACATCGGTTCCGAAAGGGCTGTCCCATCAGAAGAAAAAAACTCATATCGCCAGAAGGGATAAAAATTCATATTCAAAAGCGCACAGACCAGCGCAAGCAAAAGGTAAAGACTTTGAAGACGCCAAAACATGGTTAGATTGAAGAAGAACGGTTCAAGATAGCGCGTTCACGAAATTGAACGCCCAAAATTACAAGGTGCGAGCACAATAAGCCAATCAACGCTCCCGCCAAAATATCAATCGGGAAATGCGCGCCAACATAAACGCGCGAAACGCAAGTCAAGGTCGCTAAACTGTAAAACAAAATTTGTAGAACTCGAACGTGCGTTTTCGCAAGCGAGGTGCGCGTGAGAAGAAACGAAAACATGTGGGCAAAGGTGAATGCGCTTTGCGAATGTCCTGACGGAAAAGACCGTGCGCGTAAAGGCTCAAACATGACATTGACCACCACCTCGCCGCGCTGAATGGCTTCGTCGAAAAAAGCAAGCGGACGCGGCGCATTGAAGTAAAATTTCATCGCTTGCATCACCGCACCGCCCAGAATCGCCGCCAAAACAACAAGCCCAAGGTGCACCCAAAAACGCTTGCGGTCTATCAGAAAAAGTCCGAGAATTGCGAGCGGATAAAGCACCATGCCGTCGCCCAAATACGTCGTATAGCCCAAAAGCACATCGGCAAGCGGACTTTTAAGCCCGTTGTTAATTGCGAAAAAAAGTTCGAGGTCGACAGCCCGAAGGTCGTTCATAATCAAACAGGTTACAACAGATTGATGATGCACAAATGTAGGAAAGAAGTGCAAGAACACTCACAGATGAATCAACGATAGGGTAGAGACACGTTCAAAGTGCTTGATGTTCAAAGTGAGAAGTGGTAACTGGTGAACCAAAGCCGTTGAGGCAATAAAGACATCGCGAATTCCAGTATCTTTGTTTTGAGCAATTAAGTTAGAATGTAAACTTGCGGCTTGCCGAGCAATTAAATCATTAATCGGTAGAAGGACGAAGTAGGGTAAAAGATCCGTTAGTTGGCTTACACGTTTATCTCGCTCATAACCAAATTCAATTTCGTAGAGTGTCATCGCGCTGATGTAAAGTTTCTCAAAAGAAGAAAAAGCTCGCCGAAGAAGAGTGTGGTCTTTTTTGAGCTTTCGGAAGTGATCGATTAAGATGGTCGTATCGACAAGGATTTCAGTTCGTTGTTCCATTTTTCCCAATCTTCTTCCAGTTTTCCAAATGCTTCGTCAATATCAGGACGATTTGCCCAAATACCCTGCGTTTTGTCTAATGCTATAAGTAATGCGCGTTTTCGCGATTCGGAGTCAATAGCATTTTCAATAACCTCGAGTGTGATTTTCACTTTGGTATTCGGCGGCAGATTGAGCGGTTCTGCGAGTTTCAAGACTTCACCGTCGTAAATCGCTTCTGTTGTTTTCGTCATCGATTGTCAAGGATTTGATTGCACAAAAGTAATCATTGGAAATGCCAAATCATATAAGGCTCGTAAAAAAGGCGGAAACCGCTTCCGCCTCCAACCTTCAACCTTCACTTACTTCTTCAAACTCCACGCGTTAAAAAGTTCTTCTTTGGTTTTTAAGCCGCGTTGCGGAATTGCGTGGTTGCCGACATAGTTGCCAGCCTTGTGCTTGTTTTCCCACATATCTTGGTGCGCTTGCGGGATTTCATCAAAACTAACGACATATGGTTCGCTAATTTCAATGAGTCCGGCATCTACCATATTGTTCATCACAGAAACTTCGTAGGCGTTGCAGAGATGGGTGCCGAAGATGTTGGCAGACGGCATATAGATTCGGCGTTGGCGCATCCACACTTGGGGGGCGTAGAAACTGTATCGCGTGCTGTTCATTTCCTCGCAATAAAGCACCTTTCCAGTAAAGGGCTTGACCACTGCCGTCGAGACCGCGAGCGCATCATGCCCAGCACGTTCAAAGACAATGTCAGGATTGCCGCGCGGATTATCGGGCGAGCGCAAGGCTTTCCCAACTTCACTGCCAAAGGGCTTGAAGGTCTTTTCATTAAACTCTTGCACGGCTTCTTTGAATTTCGCCGTTTCCTTACGCGCATCGGGCAGAGCTTTCATGGGGGCTTGCCACTCGAAGTCGTCTTGATAGCGTAAGCGCATCGCTTCCAGAGAAATCACGCCTTTAATGGAATCGCCGAAGCCGAGCGACTCAATAAATTCCTTTTGCGCGTTGGTGTAACAGGCAACCACAATGCGTGCCTTGCGCTCACGCAGAGTTTCAATGATTTCCAACCCGATTTCATCGACAATGCCCGACTTATCGACGCTCGTGCCGTAGTAACACAGTGCCGATTCATTGGCACGGAAGCGGATTTTGGACAGCATCGCGTCGGGCGTTGATGTGCCTTTTTTGCCGAGAAAGGTAAAATGGTAGCCGCTCGAGGCACCGTAGAAGGTGAGCGTTCCGCCTTGCGCTAAGGCTTGAAAGGTGCGCGGAAAGGATTGTTCGCCCGCGTGCGAGACGGCGTAGTCGACAAGCTTGCCGCCATTGAGCGATTTAATTTTCTTCAAGAACGCTTCGCCCGATTTCGCCCACTTCTTGATGTCGCTTGGCTTTTCAGGAATTTTCGTGAAAATTTTCTCGATAGATTTTTCCTTGCGATTGATATACTTTGCGCCTTTGGCTTCAATTTGTTTGCCGCGTTCATCGCTCGAGACCAGACCAATCACGTTCATATTGTTTTTGAGGGCAAGTTTCAGGGCTTCGTTGCCGGTGCCCGTCGCCGCGCCTTCGATGAAAATGGATTTGCCACTTTCGACTTGCAAGGTTGTATAGAGTGCGCGAAAGACCGTGCCGACATTGAGCACATAACTGCCGGCGGCTTCGAGCGTGAGGTCTTGCGGCTTTTTGTGGCACTGCGGGGCTTGGGCAACCATAAATTGTTGATGCGAGCCATCGCCCGTTTCGTAGCCTTGAATGCGGAAATCGCAGAACATCGGGTCTAAGGCGGCTTGGGGCGAAAGCAAATCCGATTGTCCAGAATACACCGTAACCAAATCGCCGACCTTCAAGCGTCCTTCGCGCAAGACTTCCGAGCCGACGGCGGCAATGAGCGCAAGTCCGCCGCTTCCCGTTACATACACATCTTGGTCGTTCTGTTCCATTTGCGAGACAGGAATGCCTTGAATGCCCCAAATGTCGTTGAAGTTGATTTCGCTGGTGAGCATATAAAGCAGAACTTCATTCGGCGAGGGTTCAGGGACGGTAGTAATGACTTTGACTTCGGCTTTGATGGGGTCGCCGTGCGGAATCGTGCCTGTCTTTTCATCGCGCACCACGGCAAGGGCATATTGATACTTCGGGATTTTCGTGACGCCGGGAAAGAACGGTGCATCTACTGCAAGCAAATCGCCCGTTGCTAATAGTGCACGTTCTTCTTCCTGCGAGATTTTTTTGCGCGCTCTCGGCGGAAGCGGTTTAGATTGTTTATTCAAGAATGCTTCAATGCCGGCTTTGCCTTCGTCGCGCGCAACAACGGCTTCGGCGAAAAATTTGGCTTCGGCTTCAATGCCTTTTGACATGCCTTGTTCAAAGCCCAGACGCAACGCGTTCAGAATTTTCTCGACGGCTTTTTCGCGTCCAGAGTGTTTAAGCGCGCCAATGAGTGTTTGAATGTCGTCATCGTTCAAGAGCGCATCAGGAAACGGGCGCGGCGATTCCCACGATTGAACGGCGGCTTGTCGTGCTTGAAAAGCAGATTTGAGCGCAGTGCCGTCTGCGCCGGTGATAAAATCGCGTGCCAGTTCCGTGGCGCGAATGACCGCGTCGCCTTCGGCGAGTTCATCAATAAGCCCGATGCTTTTGGCGGCGGAAGCGTCAATCGAGCGACCGGAAAGCAGAAGTTGAAGGGCGGTTTTTAAGGCTTGGTGTTGCGTCATTGTCGTAGAATTGAAATGTGATGAATTTGAGATGATGCTTTGATAGATTTTGGACTACGCTAATAAACTGAAACAAAATGCGAAACTTATTTCTGATTGTTGTCTCCATGCTGATGTCGGCTTGTTCTGAAAGCGAGTCATTGACGGAAGAGCGCGCAAAAACTTACACGGATTCAGAACTGTTCAGCCTTGCACGCGCCGGCGAATTTACATTTTACAAAAACAACCCCGACACGCTTCCATTTACCGTCGGCGGCGGCGGGCACGGCGGGTTTATTCGCGTCAAGTTCAATCCAATCGCTTCGGCGGCATTGACGGACGGCGGGAAGTTGCCGCTTCATTCAACCTTTCCAAACGGCTCGTTAGTCGTCAAAGAAATCTACAATAACAGCGGCGATACGCTCGTTTTTCTTGCCGTGATGCTGAAAAACTCTGCCGCCACTAACGCCGCACAAAATTGGGTGTGGGGTGAATACGATGCCGATGGGCGCGTGCTCTGGACTGTCAATCGCGGAGCGGATTGCGTGCCGTGCCACAGTTTCACCAGCGCGACTTCAAACATACCGGGCGATTTCGGTCATCGCGACTTCGTGCGAACCTTCGGCTTGAGACCGTAGGCGTGCTTAATTCGTTGTGGTTTCTCCTTGTTGCAAAAGTGCTTTGAGTTTTCCTAAGAGTTTCTCCACATCGTTTAGCGATGCGCCAAGTCTGGTTTCAAACTCGGCAAGGTCAATTCCATGCGTAACCTCATTGAGCGCATTGCATAGAATGATAAGTTCCAACTCCGTCAAACGAATCTCTAAATCTGCATCTAACTTTTTTATCGTTTTCATAAATCATCATAGTAAGTTGTTGAAATAATCTTCTCCGCTTTTGGGGCGAAATGCAGTCCCATTCTGCGGTGAATCAACTGGATAAATGACAACAGTCTTTGCATCTGCGCTCCAATATGCAACTCTTCCGCCTGATAAAGTTTTCTTGCGTCCTGAAACGATAACGTGTTGAACAAGATCCACAAAGGCAGTAATGGATTCAATTTCTGGAAACTCCATTTGCAGAACAACATGCTTTTGATAGGCATGACCATTTGCAATTAATTCAGCAATACGCCTTGGACTCATGTTGTTTTCTGACCCAAAATTCGCGGGAGGCGTTGTGTGCCGCCGTAGCCCGGAATTAAGCGCAAATTGATTTCAGGCTGACCGAAAATGGCGGTCGAATCCGCAATGCGATAGTGGCAGGCGAGTGCAAATTCATTGCCGCCACCGAGCGCAACGCCGTTGATTGCCGCAATGACGGGCTTCTTCATCTGCTCAATTTTGCGGAAGGCTAAATGCGCATTGTTCGGAAGCGTGAGCGCGTCGTCTTCGGTTTGAATTTCTTCGTAGAACTGCTTGATGTCCGCACCCGCCACAAACGATTTTGTGCCCGCACCTGTAAAAATGACGGCTTTGACGGCGTCGTTGCGTGCAAGTCTATCCACCACCGTGTTGAGCTCGTCTAAGCACCGCTCGTTAAGCGCATTAACGGGCGGATTGGAAAGGGTAACCACAGCCAGCATTGCATCGTCTTTGACCGGCGCATAGTGAATTTTGAAGTATCGGAACGTTTCAAACATCACTTGCGACTCTTCGGCGGCTTGCTTTTGCTTCCACTCGTCGATTTTTTTTCGGATTTCAACGAGCGATTCAGGATTGCGAAGTGTGGTCGTATCGCCGAGCGGTTCGTCGTTAATCATGTTTTTGAGGAAACGGCGCATATACTTTCCGCTTCGCGTTTCAGGAAAGGCGGAAACGACGATGTAATCGCTGGGAACGCTGACCGCACCTTTTTCTTTGCGCACGAGTTCCGAAAGCCGACGCATATCGTCTTGCGTGATGTGCCGTCCGGGCGCAGGCAAAAGAAACGCAACAGGCGTTAAACCTTTTTCGCGATGCGGTGCGCCGACGACGATGACGTTGCCCACCGGCGAATCAGGATTGAGCGATTTATCTTTCAAAATCGCACCTTCAATTTCTTCTGTGCCCATGCGATGCCCAGAGACATTAATCACATCGTCGCTTCGTCCGTGCAAGGTGAATGACCCATCAGGATACTTCATGGCAAAATCGCCTTGTGTGTATGCCCAGACTTGCTTTTTGCCGTCGCTCCATCTCTCCCAGTAGGTTTTCTTGTATCGCTCGAAATCGCCCATCCACTTGCCTTGTTCAAATTTTTTGAGAAAGTCTTTGGCGTCGCCCCAAATCGTGCGCGCAAGGTAAGGGTAGGGCTTCGTAATGACGATTTCGCCTTTCTCTTCAAACTCTGCGGAGCGATAGATGTGGCGTCCTTGTTTATCTGTGCCTTGCGAAACCCACACATCGCCGAAAATCCAAGGAAGCGGATAGGTATGCGTATCGGGTTTGAGCGCGAAATCGGAGTTGCCATAAAAGTGTGTCCAGACAATCCCGCCGTGCTCGGTTGCCCAGTAGGAGTTGATATACTGCGGCGTCATGAGTTTCATACCAAATTCTTGAACAGCAGGACTGCACGGTTCGGCGCAGAACGTCGCCACACGCAAGGTTTTCATGGAGTATTGCTCGACTTCGGCAATGTTGAGCGGGTTGGTCATCACGGCTTTGAGGAACGTAACGCCTGCTTTGAAAATCGTTACGCCGTAACGCTCGATGGTTGAAGCATAGCGACCCGCACTCGGAAAAAGCGGTGAGCCTTCACAAACAACGCCGGTAACGCGCGTCAAAAGCGAAGCGGCAATCATGTAGGATTGACCTGTAATCCAGCCCGGGTCGGCAATCACATACATCACATCGTTGCCCGGACGCACATCAAAAGAGACCTTCATCGTGTATGCCACGCCCGACGAATAGCCGCCGTGAACATGCACGACGCCTTTCGGCTTGCCCGTCGAGCCAGAAGTGTAAATGAAGAAGAGCGGATACTCGGCATCGACGACTTCACACGGCACAGAAGCATAAATGGCTTTGATAAACGAGGTCGTATCAAGCGCGAGCAACTCTTTTTCCGATGACACCTTGATACCTGCTTTTTTGGCGTTGGCAATGAGCGTTTTAGTGGCGTCGGCTAAAAGCTCGTGCGACCACTTGTCGCGCTCCTTGCGCCAGTTAATCTCTTGACCTGTGTGTTTGGCGACGATGACGGCTTGAACGCGCGGCGGCGAATCCACAAGGGCTTTGGCAAGCTCGACGCGAATTTTGGATTTGTCTTGAATCGAAAGTCCGCGCAAGTGCGAGAGGGCTTGTCCGACCGCGCGCATCACATCGGCGCGTTCCGTGGTGATTTCGTCTTTGAGGTTCGATGTGATTTTCTCAACAATCGCGCTCGAAACTTTCGGGGCGACTTTCATCGCTTTGAGTTTCGCCATTGTAATCTCCAGAGCGACTTCAAGCGGAATGTAGTTGTCGAGGGCTTTGTCGGTGTATTCTTCTTTGAACGGAGCGACTTGCGCATTGCGATATGAGCCATCGCTGGTGATGACAACGCTTGCGCCAGCATTGTGAATGCGGTCGGAAAGGGTCTTGTCAGAAAAGCCGCCGAAGACGGCAGTGTAAATAATGCCGAGCCGTTTGCAGGCTTCGGTGTAGTAAATCTGCTCGATGATGTTGGGCATATTGAGGCAGACGCGGTCGCCTTTTTTGAGTCCCAGCGATTTGAGTGCGAGGGCGCATTTGGCGACTTCCAGCATCAGGGCTTTGCGCGTGATGCTAAATGCTGTAACGGGTCCGCCTTTGCCGTTGTTCTTCGTGGCGTCCCAGCGGTCGCCTTCGAAGTGGAAGGCAATTTCGTCGCCGAAGCCGTTGGCAACATGGCGGTCGATTTCGTTGAAGCAAGCATTTGTTAAGCCGCCTTTGAACCATTGATAAAACGGCGCACGCGAGTCGTCAAAAGCCACTTTCCAAGGCGTGTGCGATTCGGGATAATTGACTTCGACAGGCGCGCCGGTTTTGGCATCAATGCCGAGCCATTTTTTTTCAGCGTCGGAGTAAGTAATCCAAGCGTTGAGTTTCGGGTCGAACCAGTGAATTTCGCGCTTTGCAATCTCGCCGTGAAATTTGCCTAAATCTTTTTCACAAGCGGCGCGCATGCGCTCAAAATCGCCTTTGGTGCGAATCGGGTTCGTTTGTGCCGTTCCATTTTGAGTGGATACGCCGTTCATAGCAGGTAAAGCAAGCGTTTCTGTCGTCATAGTTTGATGATGGATAAAGTTCTTGCGCGAATTTCTTGATGCACAGACAAGTGGGCTGTTCGGGAATATATCGATTAAAAGCTACTGCAAGAAATGTTTGAGGTCGAGTAATGTGGGGTGTGCTACTTTTTCAGCAAGGTGGCTTTTTCAATCGTGGAAAAGTCGGGCGATAGTTCATAATAAACTTTGAAGACGCCATTGACACGGTCGGCGTCGGTAACATTGGCTAAACGTGTGTAGCGGTTGATGTTCCTCGTCGAGGTTCTACGGTTAAATCTCAAGCAGATACTTGCAGATTCTATCTTCAAGGGCTTTGGCTCGACGCTTGCTTGTGTTGTTGCCAATAATGGAGAAGTAAATTTGCTGTCCGCTACGACTTGTCAGGTAGCCTGAAAGCGAAATGACGCCGCTGATGGAGCCGGTTTTAGCGCGGATGTTTTTGGCAAGTTCATGATGGATTCTGCCACCGAGCGTGCCGTCGACAGTTGGAATCGAGAGCGATTCGTAATACACCTCGAAGTTTTCGCTACGCGAGCGCATGTAGCGCAGGACTTTGACGAGCAATTCGGGCGTAACGAGATTGGCGTGCGAAAGCCCCGACCCATCGACCAGTTGAAACTCATCGGGGCGCGCATAAACATTATAGATGAGAAATTCTCGCACAACCTCAATTCCTTTTTCAATTGAGCCATCGCCGCGAAACTCACCGCCAAGCGTGCGCAAGAGCTGGTCGGCGTAGAAGTTGTCGGAATTTTTGTTGATGATTTTGAGCAGTTCCGATAAGGGCGGAGAGAAATGGGTATAAACGTGTTTCCATTTGGTTCGGTCGAGCGATGTTGAATAAGCAATTTTCTTGACCTCGTCGCTTACAATCATCTGTCGGTTGTGAAGTTCCTTCATCATCACTTCCATCATATAAGCATTGGGTTCGACAGTAACTTTGCGAAGGCGCGTTCTTTTGCGATAGCGATAAGCGACTTTTTTCGTTTTGCCGTTTTTGAGTTTCACCGTGCGATAGCGACGGATTTTAGCTTTTGAAAGTTGCTGTTCGCTGGCATTTCTGAAGCTGGCAACAGTGAAGAATTCAAGTGGCTTGTAGACGTCTTGGTCGGCGAGTGCGACGTTGTTTCCGAAGTAGTAACTGTTGTCCAAAATCAAGTCGCCGAGAATGGTATAGATGCCGCGTGCGCGAAGCGTATCAATCCAAGAATAGACAATCTCGTTAATGCGTTGGTCGAAGAAGCCTGAAAGAATCGGGTCGGGTGAACCGCTGACGATGAGGTTTCCGTGTAGAATGCCGTCTGGCGTGAGGTCGCCGTCGATGTAAAATTCGGTTCGGTAACGAAAATCAGGTTTGAGTTTTTCAATCGCGGCGGCGGAAGTGATGAGTTTGAGATTTGAGGCAGGCTTGAAGAGACGATTGGAATTGAGTGCGTAAAGGTCTTCTCCCGAAGCCATCTGAATCAAGACGCCGAAAGCGTTTTGCTTGGAGCGCAATTCGCGCGCGATTTTTTCAGCACATTCGTTCAGTCGCTCGGCTTCGGTAGTGCCAGAAAGTGTAATGGATTCAGATTTGCGTTTTTTTTCGCCGTAAGCATAAAGCGAACAAGAGGCAAGCAATAAAGTGAAAAAAAAAAAAAAAAAAAACTTGTTGATGTTCAGGCGACGCAAGCAGTGCATTGATAAAGTGTTCTTTGTTGTTTTGTTGCAATTCGTTTTTGAGCGGGTCACAAACACAAAGCATCGGGCGTCTTTCGGGAGAATCAGCGTCGTAGCAAATGTGTGTGATAACATTGAATCAAGGGGGAAAATACAACAAAATTTTCCAGAAAAGCAACGGATAAATTCTTAAAACGTAGCAAGTTATTACGATGCTAATCCCAAAAGCGCGGCAAGCAGTAGCAAGAAAAATGAAGCAAGCAAGAGAGGAACGCGCTTTCTGCACGCATTTTCAGTATCTTTGAGGAAGTAAATTCTTTTTCCATTCAAACGAACCTTAACCTTTCCATTCCAATCACATTATGAAAACCATCAAAAAAGTTTTGGTAGCGAATCGCGGCGAGATAGCGATTCGAGTCTTTCGCACGTTGCGCGAAATGGGAATTCAATCTGTTGCGGTTTATTCGGAATCCGATAAAGATGCGCGATTTCATCGCCTTGCCGATGAAGCCTATTGTTTAGGTGGAATTACATCGCGCGAAAGTTACTTGCGTCAGGAGTTGCTCATTGAGATAATCAAAAAAAGTGGTGCTGATGCGGTTCATCCGGGATACGGCTTTGTGTCTGAAAATGCCGAGTTTGCCAAGCGTTGCGAAGAAAACGGAATCATTTTTATCGGACCGAAATCGAGCGTGATTCATGCCTTAGGCGATAAAATTGAAGCGAAGAAACTGGCCATGAAAGCAGGCGTTCCCGTTGCGCCAAGCACGCCCGATTCGATTGACGATGTCAAAGAAGCCAAAGCCTTTGCCGATAAAATCGGATATCCCGTGCTGGTGAAAGCCTCCGCAGGTGGCGGCGGAAAAGGCATGAAAAAAGTCGAGCGCGCCGAAGACTTCGAATCACTCTTTCAACTGGCGCAAGCCGAAGCCATTTCAGCCTTTGGCGATGGACGCGTGTTCATTGAGAAGTATCTTGAAAATCCGCGACACATTGAAATCCAAATGCTTTTGGACGAACACGGCAACGGCGTTTGGCTCAATGAGCGCGAGTGCTCAATTCAGCGGCGCAATCAAAAAGTCATCGAAGAAGCCCCATCAGCCATTCTGACACCTGAAATGCGCCGAGAAATGGGCGAATGCGCCATTCGCCTTGCCAAAGAAGTCGGCTACACCAATGCAGGCACATGTGAGTTCTTGGTCGATAAACACATGAAATTTTACTTCCTCGAAGTCAACACGCGATTGCAAGTCGAACATCCTGTAACCGAAATGACGACGGGGCTCGATCTGGTTCGCGAGCAGATTCGCATCGCCGAAGGAAAGCAACTTTCATTTTCACAAAGCGACGTCAAAATCAACGGACATGCGATTGAATGCCGCATTTATGCCGAAGATTCAGAGAACAACTTTTTGCCATCAATCGGAAAACTGCAACACTACGTCGAGCCGCAAGGACCAGGCGTGCGCGTCGATTCGGGCGTTGCACAAGGCGGCGAAATTTCAATGTATTTTGACCCGATGATTTCCAAACTCGTTACGCACGACAGCGACCGCCAAAAAGCCATTGATAAAATGCTTCGTGCCTTACGCGAGTATGAAATCGTCGGCGTTGAAACCACTATTCCATTCTGCATCTTCACGCTGGAGCATGAGGCGTTCCGAAGCGGACAGTTCGATACACACTTCGTTCAAAACTTTTACAACAACAGAACCAAGAAAGAACCCGCGACCGAACTCAAAGAAGTTGCGGCGGCACTTGCGGCACTGCTTTCCGAAAAACAAAAAAGCGCGCCGACGGCAGTTGTATCAACTCAACCCGCGCCTCAGCCCATATTGAATTATCCAGCAACAAATTGGGAGCGCAGAAAAGCGTATCGATAAAGCGTGAAGACCGATAATCTTTTCTATCACATCTTCAACGATGTTCCCGAAGCCTTCTTCGAACTCATGGGCTTGCCTGAAAGCGAAGTGCAGGTCTATGTCTGTCAGTCGGTTGAACTCAAACAGGCAAACTTTCGCATCGATGCAACGTTTCAGCCGAAGGATAAAACGCGTCCGATGTATTTCGTTGAGGTGCAATTTCAGCCCGATAAAAAATTTTATCGCCGATTCTTTGCCGAAACGTTCTTGCATCTGCATCAGCATGACGTTCAGGATTGGCGAGGGGTTGTTATCTTTCCAAGCAAGAAAATTGAGCCATCGTTCAAGAATTATGAAGAGCTTATTGAAAGCGGCAGAGTGAAGCGAATTTATTTGGACGAGCTTCCGAAGACTGAACGGCTCTCGCCACATCTGGAAATTTTTAGGCTCATGATTGCCGACGAGCAAGAAACGCTCAAAACTGCAAGAGCGATTTTGTCTGAAACAGGCTCACAGTTTTGGGAGATTTTGGAGAAGATTCTTGTATCCAAGTTTCCAAACCTAACCAGAGAGGAGATAAAGAAAATGCTCAAACTGGAAACAAACTTGATGAAGACGCGCTACTATCGCGAAGCCCGCGAAGAAGCAATTCGGGAAGGCTTGAAGGAAGGTCGCCAGAAGGGATTAGAAGAAGGATTGCAACAAGGATTGCAACAAGGATTAGAGCAAGGATTAGAGCAAGGATTAGAGCAAGGATTGCAACAAGGATTAGAGAAAGGGTTAAAAGAAGGAAAAAGGCAAACTGCAGAAGAGATTGCAATGAAAATGTTGGAAGAAAACTTACCAACCGACTTGGTTATTAAGATAACGGGACTTTCCAAGCGAAAAGTCCAACAACTTCGCCGAAGCAAGCCGACAAAAACAAATGACCGACCAAGAGAAACGCAAAATTCGTCCGCTCGCAAAACACGAAGAAGAAATTCTTGAAGCCTTACACTTCATGCTTTCATTTGAGGAAATCGTCTCTGAATCAAACTTGGAGCGGAAAAAATGTGAGGAAACCTTGCGCGTTCTTATGCGCGATGAACTCGTTCAGGCATTCCAATGGCAACCTGATAAAAACGAATTTGTGCCTCTTGATAAAATTCCCGATGAAGTGCAAGGCTTGCACTTTTTAGCAACGAAGCACGGGCTTCTGTCGTATCACACAACATAAGCGAAGGCTCGCAAGAAAAAGCGTTTGCTCTTTCGCAAAACCTTTCTTACATACAACATTAAACGCTGTGCAGTATGGAAGCGACGATTGTAGAAAAGCAAAATTGGTTTGCGTTGCAGGAAGCCGAGGTTCTGCAAAAAACCAGTGCGAACCTTCAAACAGGCTTGACGACGGAAGAGGCGCAAAAGCGAAAAGCCAAATACGGCGCGAACGTCATTCCCAAGCGAAAGCGTAAAACTCCTATCGAACTGTTCCTCCAACAATTCAATCAACCATTGGTTTATATTCTGCTTGTTGCCTCCGTCATTACAGCACTCTTGAACGAGTGGGTGGATTCTTCTGTCATTTTCGGCGTGGTGTTCGTTAATGCAATTGTTGGATATTTGCAAGAGTCCAAAGCGTTGAAGGCGATTGATGCGCTTGCCAAAGCCGTTGCCAGCGACGCCACCGTGTTGCGCGATGGAAAAAAACAGCGTATTCCAGCTTCTGAACTGACCATCGGCGACATTGTCTACTTGCAATCCGGCGATAAAATCCCAGCCGACCTTCGCCTCATCAACGTGCGCGAACTCCAAATCGATGAATCCGCGCTCACAGGAGAATCCGTTCCCGTCATGAAACAAATCAAGCCGATTGAGTCGGAAACCGTTTTGGCGGATAGAACCAACATGGCGTATTCATCAATGCTCGTAACCTACGGAACAGGCAAGGGCGTTGTGGTTGCGATTGGCAGTCAAACCGAGATTGGCAAAATCAATCAAATGATTGCCGAAGCTGATGTGCTGGAAACGCCATTGACGAAATCCATTGCCCAGTTCAGCAAAGTTCTGCTCTATGTGATTTTAGCGTTTGCGGCAGTTACATTTTTGATTGGAATTATGCGCGGCGAAAGTTGGGTGGATATGTTCATGGCGGCGGTTGCGCTTGCTGTTGGTGCAATTCCCGAAGGATTGCCTGCCGCAATGACCATCACGCTTGCGCTCGGCGTTGCTAAAATGGCGGCGCGAAATGCCATCATTCGCAAACTGCCTGCGGTCGAAACGCTTGGAAGCGCGTCCGTCATTTGCTCCGACAAAACCGGCACGCTCACTCAAAATCAAATGACCGTTCAAGCCGTTTATGCCGGCGGAAAGCCATATGAAGTAACCGGCGTCGGCTACGAACCCAAAGGCACACTCTTACAAAACGGTCAACCGATTGACGCGCAACACGCAAAAGAACTTCTGGAAACGCTCAAATGCGGCTTGCTCTGCAACGATTCAAGCCTCGTTTCAAAGAGCGACCAGTGGCGCATCGAAGGCGACCCGACCGAAGGCGCGCTGATTGTTTCCGCGCTCAAATTTAATTTGAATCGCGAGGCGTTGCTTGCTGAAATGCCGCGCATCGATGCGATTCCGTTTGAATCGGAGTATCAATACATGGCGACTTTGCACGAAAGCCGTGCTGTTGGAGGAAACATCGCCTACTTCAAAGGGTCGGTCGAGCGATTGTCGGAACGGTGCAAATATCGCTACACCGACAACGGCGAACTTTCAGACTTCGACGCCGAAACCATCAAACATGAAGCCGATGCGCTGGCAAAACAAGGCTTGCGCGTCCTTGCCTTTGCTTACAAACTCTTCCCAGCAGAGAAACGAACCATCAATCATCAAGACGTGTCGGAAGGGCTGGTTTTTTTAGGATTACAAGCGATGATTGACCCACCGCGCCCCGAAGTCATTGAAGCCATCGCCCAGTGCCATGGCGCAGGCATTGAAGTGAAAATGATTACAGGCGACCACGAACTGACCGCTAAGGCAATTGCTGAACGCATCGGCATCATCAAAAATCCTGAAACCGAAAGCGTCATCAACGGCAAAACGCTGGCTACGCTTTCAGAAGCAGAACTTCGCCAAGCTGTTAAACGCACTTCGGTTTTCGCACGCGTTGCGCCAGAAGATAAACTACGTCTTGTTAAAGCAGTCCAACAAGATGGCGACATTGTCGCCATGACGGGCGACGGCGTTAATGATGCGCCTTCACTGCGTCAAGCCAACATCGGCATCGCGATGGGCATTACAGGCACCGACGTCGCCAAAGAAACCGCCGATATGATTTTAACCGACGACAACTTCGCCACCATTGAAGCCGCCGTCGAAGAAGGGCGCGGCGTTTATGACAACCTCGTCAAGTTCATCGCTTGGACGTTGCCAACAAACTTCGGCGAAGGCTTGATTATCCTTATCGCCGTTATCGCAGGGTTGAGCCTTCCGATTCTGCCCGTGCAAATTTTGTGGGTGAATATGACAACGGCAATTCTGCTTGGCTTAATGCTCGCCTTTGAGCCCAAAGAGCCCGACATCATGAAGCGTCCGCCGCGTGCCCCCAATGAGCCGATTCTAACGATGGAAGTCGTCATTCGCATTATCATTGTCGGGTCAATTCTTTGTGCCGGCGCGCTCTGGGCGTTTGAATGGTGCTTGGCGGAAGGTCGTTCAAATGAAGAAGCCCGCACGCTTGCAGTCAATGTGTTTGTGCTGGGTGAAATGATGTATCTCTTCAACTGCCGCTCCATGCGTTACTCCATGTTCCGACTTGGGCTTTTTACGAATCCACTTTTATGGCTCGGCATGTTCTTAATGCTCGTCTTGCAAGTGCTTTACACATACATTCCTGCGATGAACATCGCTTTCCAAAGTGCGCCGCTTTCGCTTTCCGATTGGGGCATTGCGTTCTTGCCCGGTCTTGCGATTTACGTCATCATCGGCTTGAAAAAGTATTGGCAATACGGCAGGCTCGCTAAATAAGAACCACAAAATAAGAACGACCAATGAACCGATTCGAACATATTCTCCTCGCCATCGACATCAACAGCGACGAAAGGGAACTGCGTCGAGAGTATCTCGAGGTCGCCATTGAGCTTGCTCAAAAGCAACAAGCAACGCTTTCGCTGATTCACATTTTGCCAAATAGCGCGCTTCACCCCAACCTTAAAGACGCAACGGCAAAGCACGCTACCGAAATACTCGAATCGCTTCGAGGGGAACTTCATAAGCGAGGCGTGAAACACGTCGGGGTTCATTTGGAATACGGCGATGTTGCACCGGCTATCGTCAATGCCGCAAAAAAACTTGATGCAAGCACGATTATGCTCTATGAAAAACACGCTGACACAAAGCATTTTTTGAGTTCTGTTGTTGGAAAAATTATTCGACTTTCTCCGATTCCAGTTTGGACGACGCTCAAAGGCGCAAAAAAAGGAATTAAAAAAATTCTTTGCCCCGTAGATTGCTCTCCCGCTTCAAAAGAGGCGCTCAATGTAGCGTTGAGCATCGCGCGTATTTATGACGCGAGCGTCCATGTTATTACGCGACTCGCAGTTTGAAAATTTTAAAGAAATAGATTGAGAATCAATAAACCCGCGATTCAACACGTCTTTCAACGCGCTTTAAACGCGAATTAGCCTTTTCGCCATCAATATCAACCGCAAACTCTTTGCTCGTTAAAATCTTTCGCAGTCGCACCGTCTCGTTAGTCTGGACAGCAATCAATCTCGAGACCTCCGACACATCAACCTGCGCGCTCGGACGCTCAAACAAGTCAAGCATGGCGGCGACCTGACTCGACGCCTCTTTGCTCGAAACAACCCTACCCGGAACGTCCGGCTTAAAAAACTCTGCGCCGCGCTCTCCGACGACACTAACCCGACCGACGGATGGTCGTCCGCCGTCAGCAAAAAAACCACTCAACAAACCGCCACCGGGTATAAACGAGAGTATCGACTTAAAAACCTGTTGCTTCAAAAATTCGCTTACTATTTGCGAGACAAACTGCTGTGCGATATTCTGAAAAACCGCACCGATACTAAACGATTGATTGAAAATACTGGCGGCGACTTGGTCGCCGAATGCGTCAGCAACTTGATTCATTCCACTACCAAGTATATCAACGTATCTTTGCGCACCATCAAAAGTATTATTGATTTCTTTAGAGATTTCATCAATTTTCTCGATCGCAGATAGCGCGTCCTCAAACTCCCGCGCGTCGCCACGATTCTTCGCCTGCGTTGCGCGCGCCTCGTTGATTTGACGAAACATCTGCAAATCGCCGAGATTGCGTTCTTGACCAGCATTCTCAATTCGCCGCATCATTCCTGATTGGTATCGCTGATACGACTTCCTTTGACTTATCGCATCAAACTGCCCTTGGTCTACATTCGGTAAATTAAGCATTGATACATCCAAAGCCGGTAAATCAGGGCGCATAAACTCAACGTTGAAATCAACGTTGAGTTTTCTCTCTCGCGCGCGCGAAGACCTCACTCCCATACTCAATGCTTTAAAGTTTCTCATTTGCGCCTGCAAAACAAGCAACTGAAGGTTAGACTCTTCATAACCCTTGAGGAGAGCGTTTAACTCTGAGAGAGCTTTTTGTTCAGGAGTTGTATCAGTTAAAGACTTATTGCTTTCGACTATTTTAGCAAGGACGTCCCTGCGATTCAGAATTGACGAAATATCCTCGCCCATTTTGCGCTCAATTTCCGTTCTTATCGCCCTAACCGAATCATACTGCTTCTTTATAGCGTCTTCAAATTCCCCAATCGATTTTGGAGTGGATTTTTCTTTGACAATCTTATCATATTCGTCGTTGAGTTTCTTGAGCTCGTCTACCAAATCAGAACTTGTATTGGTTACAGCATTCATCTGCGTTGCTAAACCTGCAAAACTTTGACCAGTCTTACCAACTCTGTTTTCAAGGGCTTTGAGCGATTTCTCACCCTCGTCGGTATTCTGATTCATAACAATAAGTGCCGCCGTCAATCCGCCGCCTATTGCCGCCAACAAAGCATAAATACCCCCTGTTGCCATCGTCATCGCCACGCGAAACGCCTGAAGTGCCGCAACAATCTGATATATAGCATATCCAAATGCCACAAAAGCCAAAGTCGCCGCTACCGTGTTTGAATCAAGTTGATTTAGCAATTTCAATCCTTCGTTCAAAAATTGAAGCATCGGCTTAAGAACTTTTAGAAACTCCTGCCCGATGCTTGCCGTTAGCTCATCGATACTTTGCTTATACCGCTCCTGTGCTCCCGCTGCACTTTGCAGGTATTTAAGTCGCTCGCCTTCAACTTTATTCCCTTCGCTAATTACTGCCGTCAGCAACGCCTGCGCTTTCTGTTGGTCAGTCAACTTGCCCGCCGTCGCGCCAATTGCTTTTGCATATTCTTCGTAGAGCACACTTGGGTTCTTACCAAAAAGCTTATCAGTTCCTTCATCAATTCCTAACAATGCCTGCTTCACCGCCGTCAAACTTTCTTCCGCACTCAACCCTTTTGCCGCCGATAAATCTAATAGTTTTGCGATTGCAAGTTGAGTCTTACTCGCATCGCCGGCTTTAACAGCAAGTTTCGCGACCTCCGTCGCGTAGCCGTTAGCAATTTGCGCGCTCAACCCAAATTGGGTTTTTACATTTTCCGCAACTTTCGATAGCGATTCAAATGTAACACCCATCAATTTAGCCTCGCCACGAAGGGCTTGTGCGCTTTTATTCATCGACTTTGCTTTTTGGATAAAAGTTGAGAAACTCCCAATCAAAAATGAGATCTCTACACCAAGCCGTCCCAAAACAGCCGCCGCATCAAGGGTCTCCATTTTCTTCATCGCACCTGATGCTCGCTCAATTTTATTCGTTACATTTTGAATCTCATTGCCGAGTGCCTTGAACTCAGCACTACCGATGTCGGATTTTTTTAACCGTTCTTGTAGTTTCTGCAAATGAGCCTCCAAAAGCGCAATGTTTTTAGACGCTTCTTTGGTCTGTGCTTCCAATTCAATTTTAACTTTCGCCTTTGCCATAAATGCTGATGATTATTGGTGGTATTTTTGTGCTTCTCGGTCTTTTAACGATGATAATCAACACACCGAGAGCCGTTCAAGAGGTTTTAACCAACGGAATCCCCGCTTCCTACTCCATTTTAGTTACGACAATCGTCGTCATGTTTTGGCTATACAGTTTTTTCGGCTTCGGATTTAGCCTCAAACTCACAATTCTTTACATACTCATTTTGACATTCTTCTGGCTTCTGAGTTTCAAATACCTCCGCAAAAATTAACCACTCTTCATCATCTCCGACACCGCCTGCAGTGCCTTTGCCCTCAAAAATACTTTCAGCGGCAACCGAACTGCTTCCAAATACCCAATTCCATTCATTTGCGCCGCCGCGATTTCCAGACGCTCTATTTCCGTGAAGAAACCTTGCGCTTTGCTTTTGGCGGCGTTGATTTTTTGACTTTTTTCATCTTTGCCGTAAGCGTTTCGGTAGCCTTCTGAAACTGTTCGGCTTGCTCGCTCAACTTTGCGAGCGAGCTCTGAAGCAACCCCGATGTGAGCGCATATCGCATAAAAAAATCTTGCTCCACCTCCAAAAGCAAAGCTCCCGTCGTGTTTTCAATCGGCGATTGAACATCGCTTAAACAGAGTTTCAAGAACCTTTGAACCTTCGCTTCATCGCCGCCGAATCGCGTCGTCAAAAGCAGTTCAATGTCTAAACTGCGCCCGAGTCCTTCAATACTCTTAACGCCGAGCAGTTCGCAAACCCCGCGAAGCCGCTCCAGCGTCGGCTCGGCAAGCGCATAGCCCCAGTATCGCTTTTCAGCCAGCGCCTTTTCAAGTAGTTCAAATTCGTTCATGTGATATTTAGAAAGGTTGCTTCAGTTTCTCCCGCGCCGTCGTCTATCTTAAACTCGAGTGGTTTAAGCTTCAGGTATTCACCAACGCGTGAAGTTGGGCTCGTTTCGTAATTACGCGAAAGTCGCCAATCAGTCCCGCGAAGACGAAGCGTTATTTTTTCGCGATTCTTTTTGTATAACTGCCACGCACTCGCAGCAACAAGCGATGGTATACTTTGAAACTCAATCGGACGATATGGCTCTTGTTGAAATTCAATGATTCCTGTATTGACCTCTATCGCTTCAGGAAAAACCACAGTAAACGGCACGTAAATCCCAAAAACTTGAACAATGCCGGTTGCAGCCATACTGACAAAAAAAGGAAGTCGTGAAATAATTTTATTTCTATTTTCATCGAGAAACAGTACATCAGGTCTTTCAAACCACCACTCTTCGCCAAACGATATCCCATATATCGTCGGATTGCGAACCCGAAAAGTAATACCGTTGGGATTCAGCGTTCCTGCATTCGTCATAAAATAGTCGGCTTCTTCAGAACTGTAATCGTTTCTAAACCCGGTCGCAACAACAAAATCAAGCTTCTTGACGCCATTTTGTTTACCTTCAACCGCAATGACGTCATCGTCGGAAAGATTGATTGATGATGTATCCCAAAACGAACGAACCTCACACCGATTATTACTATCAAATTCCACAACCAAATCAAGCCAAGTTGCAAAATTTTTAAGCGCGTCGCCCAAGTTTTTAATTTGAGTTTTAATCGCATCCGAATACAACACTCCATTCAAACCAAACAACGCCCGCTTATCTACATAAACAGGATATGGACCACCAAAGTCTGCCGCAACCGGTATCGGAGGAGCAAAATTAACCGTTACATCTCCTTCCTTCTTTAAAAAACCCCTAATTGTGTTTTGCTCAATTGAGTATCCATCAAAACCAAAGTCTTCAGCAATCGCCCTAAAGAGGTTATTGACTTTGTAATAGGTCTCAAACCCAAACACCTCCTCATATGATGCATACCGTTGGTTAAAGCTTGGATTTAGTTCATTCTTTCCGTTTTTAAACGGCTCGCGTAGTTTTGCGGCTGAAGCTCCATCAAAATAAGCGACAAGCGAAAGCTCCCCGCGTTGCTCAAGATGCTCGATATTCTGCTCACCGCGAAAAACCAGCACGTCGTTCTTCTTGAACCTTACGCGCTTAACAGCATCACGGAAGTATGCAAAGAAATTCGCAACATCGCTCTGCGACTGAGATAGGAGTTCAAGCGCGAGCGTCAGCGACGGCGATACAATCACGCGACTTTGCACGTCTTGGTCGGCATAACCAATCGTGCGCTGAATATCTATCACATCAAAAAGCGAAACAAACCGCTCCGGCGTGATTGCGCCTTTTTCAACAGACAAATCCAATTCAAACGCCAATTCGCACGACACTTCACCACCAAACCCGTCCGGCAAGTCAAAGAAGAATTGGTTCTCGATGACATTCAACACAAACTCATCGACAAACTGGTAAAAAGGGTCACTAGTAACACTGATGACTGTAACCCTCCCGGGCGTCGCCGACGGCGGCGTCCAAAGTATTCTTTTTTCCCAAGGGCTAATATCCATAACAACCGCGCCGACAGGTGCTTGAACAGAGACAATCGTTCTAATAGGAACCATTGTAGTATCACTCCACACACGCCACTCGCCCTCAAAGCCGACCTGCGTTTTCCTTATGACATTTAAATAAACACTCATTATGCAAGACCAATTAAGTTGTGTTCAAGCACGACTTGCGCATACCCAAATCGCATCACTGATCGAACCCGAGCGAACTGCGCTCCCGCTTGCGACGAACTCACAAACTGCCCGTTGCTGTTCGTAAGCCCTTTTTCCCAAAACTCCCACTCCGACGCGCCGATGCGTTGCAAAAAGAGCGTTACCTCAACACCCTGTAAGAGCACATCGGCAGGACTTTTTGCCGTCGCGATAATCGTGGTATTTGGATTCGGTAATCCAGATTCTTGAACAAGGGTTGAAAGCGTCCGACTAATGAGTTCGGGAAATTGTTTTGGAAGCATGATAACGTCTTCAAAATCCAACAAGGCACTTCTTCCGCTCGCAAGCGCACTGAGCGCATCCTCTTTCTCGATGTCATCGTTAGTGCAAACAACCTCGCGAAAGGTATTTGTCGCATCCACCTCACTCCATACATTCCACGCACGAAGATAGAGCGTCTCTTGCATCAACGCGCGATGAAGACGCTCTTCGATTCCAAGCCGAGTTTGAAACGGCGCAAATTCAACCCTAAACGTACGCTTGTAACCACGCACTCGCCGATGACGGCGCGTCGTAAGCGGATTTTGATATTGATTTTGAACGAGACGAATGCCGTCTCGCAAACTCACAACATCAATATCGAATTGGTTTTGAGGGGGATTTCCGACACCAAAACCAATCCGCGCCGTCGTCGCTGAAATAGGCTCGCCAAATTCATCAAGCGTGCGCGCAAGCGTTACAATGATTTGCGAATCACCTTCTTCATTTACGACATGCTCAAAGGCTTCAATAGAACATTGAGGCATCTCATATACTTCTTGGCTATAACTCAACTCACCAAACGTAATTCGGCAATCGCACATTCTCAGTGCGTTTATGGCCTGAAACATGCCGAAGCGGCGCGCTTCGAAGAGCACGAACGAAAGCAGTTCTTTTTTGCTTTGACTTATGGTAAGCGTGTCATTTTGCGTTGGGAGCGCGTAGGCGGAAACCGAGAAGTTCGCTTGACCGAATTGATGCGCTTCGAGTACTGTTGTAAAAGCACTCGCGCCCACCGCTTTCAACTCGATGCGGCAAATCGGGAAGTAATCGCGCGCACTCATTCCTTGACCTCGCTCGGCGGCAGTAGCAGTTCTTCAAGCGGACGTATAGCGGCTTTTTCGTCTTCCGTAAGCAAAGGCTCGATTGCGCGCCAATACGCCGGGTGAATCACAAATATATCCACATAACCGCCGTCATAAAGCGCACCGAGCGCGTTACTTACCGTCGCGTTCAACTTCGCTACACGCTCCGCTGTTAATACTATTGCCTTCATATCATTTTAAATTCGCAGTTAAAAGCCAACGCATAATATCCTTCGATACCGCGTCGCTGTGGAAATTCCTGTAAATAAGCACTTCGTAAATTCTAAGGTTTGAAAATGCAGGATTGTTTGCTATCGGCACTTGGTCATCCCGAAAGGAATTGCCATTTAATACCAATCGAGTCGAGTTCGGGTGCTGTGAATCTGAAAGTGCTGGAAACGTGCTGGTAGGAAACGGGGCTGTCGTGTCTATGAACCCTACATGCTGACCCGCAGTAAGTCGCAAACTCCCAGATTCATTCTTCCTCAATTTGAATACCACAGCTCGGGTGCTAAATTGTGGCATACCTGAAAAATCTCGCGTATTGATTGGACCATCGTTCCGCACTGCAACAGAAGCATGAAATTGTGAAACGTATATCCATCTGTTACCCGCTATTGATACAATAGTCGAACCCAGATGTTCATTATATCCCGATAATACTTGCGCAAGCACATAGACACTGAACTCGTCAGCGTCGCCTGTGGCGGAATTGACAAATGTAGAAACTTGCGAAGCAATTTGCCGAAGATGCGTTTGGTTGCTTTCAAACGATACAAACGGAACACCTGCACCATCTAATCGCAGTATCGGTTGAATCGCAGTATTTAACTGTTCCAAAGCATAACTCTGTTCGATACCCAAATTTTTTAACCATCGCTTTACAACGTTATCAGAAGTAGGAGCCGTAGATGTAGGTACAGAAATCGTATCATTTTGATTGATAAGGTTCGCGCGAGCGGTGAGTTGAGCATGCAAATTATCCACATCAGGAAGGTCTAATGTATTAATCTGTATATTGGAAGAAGTTACCTTCTGACCGTTTTGGTTCTCTACCTCCACAAAAAACTCATCTCCGTTCTCAATAAAAGAGCCAAATACAGTCTCTGTATATGTTTCTATTTGAGGATTCGACGTAGGAATGAAAACATATGACTGAATAATGAGAGAATCACGCACACGCCGCAAACGCACGGTAAGACTGCCCAAAAATTTGTCTTGACTTAAAACCTGAAATGCGAATACAATCTTTTGATATGGATTAACCGTTGCATCTCCCGTTGCAATAAGATTTTTATCTGAACTAAATAAAAGGACACTCGGCAACGTGCGGAACACTTGTGCGGTAAAGTTTCTAATCAAAGACCAATCACCAATTACATTCGCGTTGCGGGAACGTGCGCGAATGGTGTATGCACCTTCGTCAGAAAAAGACTGGAATATCTTTGTGAAAAACGCTTCGCCTGTTGAAGGATTGTAAGGTGAAAGTATGATTTGCGGCTCCGCACCAATCTTTGTTATCTCAAATTCAGCCTCCGTCGCCGCCTCGTTTCCAGTGCCGCGAGAAACACGAAATTCTTGAAGAAGCGATACAAAAGAAAGTGTATCGTTATTGTTAGGTGTTGGCGGGATAAATACGGGTGCGTCAAGTGCAGTCGTCAGTACGCGCACTTGCGAAACAATCACCGCGTCGGAATCATTCGCCGCCGTAACGCGCCACCAATACCGCACACCTTTTTGCAACGCCACGCTCCGCGACGTTGTCGTTGTATTCGATTCATGTATCAAGTTTTGAAAGTTCTCATCGAGCGCAATCTCGAGGAGGTATTGGTCGTATGTCGCTACAGCTTGCCAAATAAACACTACATCAGCCGACGCATTCACATGCGCATTGTTTACAGGGGTAATTAAAATGAGCGTCGGGCGGTCGCCATACCGAAACTTCTCGATATACTTTCTCCAACTCATTCGCTCTACAAAGCGAAATGAGATTTTAGAATTGAAATCAATCCCGATTTCGTCGCTCGGAAGCAAGTAGATATTCTCAAAATCAATCTCTTCGCGCTCAATTAAATTTTCATTCACTTCTTCTACTTCAAAGCGAATTTTACACTTACAAAGTTGATTTGAGAGCGCGAGCACGGCGCGCTCGACTTGGGCGTTTTGGAGAAGCGCAATACGCACTTCAACATCGACTGCGCGCGCTTGCTCACGAAACTGCGCATCACGCCTCACAACCGTCTCCGCGCGCAACTCAACGCCGGCAAGCAACCCGACGTTTCTATAAGTCGTCTGTTGCGTTGTTCCCGATTGTAGTGCAAAAAAAACGCGCGCCCTACCGCGAAACAGGACGCGCCCTTTACTATCTCCAAGTCCATCAAATGAACTTGATGGTGTTAATTGTGATAAACTCACGGCGTAAGTGGTAAGGTTGCATATCGGATTTCAAATGAACCAAAGCCGACAAACCCGCCAGGTGCGATTGAAATCGCAACGTCGTTCGCTTGCGGACCATTATTTCCTGAATCGTCAACGATAACTCGGTCTGAACCGTCAAGCACGTTGCCGACAAACTTGCGAAATACCAACGCCTGATTCGTTGGGCGACCCACAATCAAATCAAGTGCCGCCGCAAGCTCGAGATAAGTGATATTCACCTGACTTGGATTCACTTCACCCGTAATCTTGAGCGGATACTCTTGAAACTCTTGACTTGTCGCGAATTCCGGAACCGGAAACTTCCCAATAGCAAGCGCCATGACGTCAATACACGAATCTTGACGGATGCCCATCGGGAAGATGAATCGGAATCGGGTGTTGCGATTCGACATGCAGAGCTCGAATGGGTTCTCAAGTAACGTAATCTCAAAGTTTACCGCATCGAGTTTTTCAAGCGTACTAATTTTTGAGCCGTCAAGTCCAATCGAATTGATATCGCGCTTTTCCGGCGCGTAGGTAATTTCGCCCGTTACAAAGCCCAGCAGATTATAGACGTTGTTCGGGAATTTCTCATTGGCGTTTCGCGGGTCGGAGCCGCCCGCCTCGATTGCGCCGCTTGTCGCATTCACTGGAATAAATCCGATTTTCGCCTGCGACGGCGACGGCGCAATGCGTTGCAACTCCCGGCGCGGAACCCAGTTCTGCGATGTATTGATTGAAGTAGGCATAAGTTGTGTGTTTAATTAGTAAACGCGATGGACGCCCTCCGCGCCGTATCGCTGTTGGTAAATCCAGAACCCAATTTCATCACTACGCTCCGAGATAATCTCTTCGCTAAACTGAAAGAGCCGCATATCCTTTGCGATGTCATATCCAATCAGTCCATTCGTAAGCGTTTGAAGGAGTTCGTAGCCTTCGCCAGCTCCTTTAAGCGAGCGAAACAAGACGAACACATCAAATTCAATCGTGAAATGTTGCATCACAAACTGCCGATTCGGCGGCGTCTGAAACACTTTACCTCCGTAGCGGACCAAAATCGTCGCTGTGAAACTCGCTACATTGTAGCCCGCCGGGTCGTTCGGATACGACTCGACTTTTGCGTCCAAGTTTGCGACGTTTAAGACCGCTTTAATGCGGTTGATGAGCGCGACTTCAAAATCAACAATCATCTCTCCCTCGGCGACTTCATTATCCAAAACACCAGCGCGATAACAGCAAACACAACGAAGTTTGAGACCTGCAAGTGATTCTCTGCCTCGATACCGAGCACGGCGAGATTGATAAATATCGTGTCAATGAGTTCAACTAATCTTGGTTGTAAGAACCAAAAAAGCACAGCCATTACCACGTACTGAATCCACTTCCCACCAAGACTGTTTAAAAGCGTTTGAATCATCGTTTTAATGCGTTAAAACGAAACGAGAAACCCCTATTCCATTCCTCGTTTCTGTCGTCGTAAGCTAAACTCGGCGCGTGCACTCGCCGAGCGCGATGCTTTCGAATAGGCTACTCGCAACGCCGCTTTCTTTTTGGTTATATTATATCCTGTAATCGCATAACGTAAACCATGCGATTCTAAAGTATCGCGTCGGCACAATCCGCCGTCGGCGTTCGTAAATCCCGTCGCCGTTGCGTTGATTGCCGCTGTCGCCACTGGTCGTGTTTGCTTCAATCGTCACACCGCTTGCACCGTTCCAACTCTTCACAAAACCACAATGTCCCCAAATCGTCTCGCCTTTTTCCCAAATCACAATCGAGCCGTCCGTAACAGTTTTGCGTCCAAGCAAGACGTCTCTGGCTCTTATACTTTCTTTACGAACCCACGAGCGCGCTAAAAGCGTCCTTTTACCCTGACGGCGCGGCTCCTCGACACCCGAGCTATCAAGGACCTCGCCGATAAACGCCGAGCAGTAGTTCATACCTTTATCGCCGCCATATCGCGCAAGCATATGCTCAATATACTTGCCATCGTTCCTACCCGTTTCCTCCATGATGCCGACGTAACTTTGCGCAAGCTCCAAATGCGGTTGTGCTTTTGTAATTGACGCATGACCAAGAATGCAAAGCGCGAGAAACACAAGCGCGACGGCGATACTATCCTCACTGATGCGATTCCAAAATTCGAACTCGTCGAACAGAAACTCATCGACGAGACAAATCAATAAGAGAATGACATAGAAGAATGTTGCGACGCTTGCAACGTAGGATAACTCGCTCGCAAAGACATTCGTCGACGCGTAGTCGTATGCCAGCTCAGCCAAAGCGAGCAATCCTACCACCACAAAGAATCCAATCACAAAGAAGAGAGTCCGATGTTTCATAATGGAAACTGTCTAAAAGTTTTAAGTAAGTCGTTTGTAAAAACGCGGTCTTCCGCCGTCTTATTGCTGTGCGATTGAGAAATCGCCTGATTGGATTTAGGCGTTGCGCCTTGAATACCCACTTCAGCCAGCCGAGCAAGTTCGCGCTCAATTCCTCGCTTCATCAATACGATTGAATCCGGGACGGTTGCCGCATCGCGCCGCTCCCAGAGGGTTACGACCGTTGCTTTGCATGCAAGGTCTTTGATAACTTTCGGAACGGGGTTAAAAGGCAATTCGTAGTCGTTAAAAAAATAACTATCGATGTATGTCGCGACGCTTGCATTGACGAGCTCAAGCGTTTCCTGGCCGACTTCATCACTCGCCCCATCGTTCGTCAATTCAATAAGCCTTGCCTTATCGATGTGCCCAAGCAGTTCCTCGATGGTGTAGTAAATCAGCGGCATTAGTAAATCGTCAAAATTCTGTTTTCAAATTGAAACCCATTACAGTCAATTTGAAGCCAGCCGTGTGGTCGTTCCGCTTTGGCATGGTCTTCATGAGTCATGATTTTTCCACCACTAATTCGTACAAGGGTCGCGCGAAAGGCTTCTCCTTTCCCCGGAACCGAGTTGACTGTAAATCCCCAATTCGCCTCGCCTTCCGCGCCCCAGCCCAAAACAACCGAATCGTCATTCGTCACGAGACCAAATCAATCTTGATACCTCGCACAATCGAGACGGCGCGCGGGTCAAGAACCGCCAGATCCAAATCCATGTCGACTTGATACTGGTAGAAGTTGCCGACCAACCCTTCATCTTTGACATCAACACCAACGTTGGTCGCAAGCGTAACATCTCGCTCGCTTCCGAATCGCACGACATAAATACGCGTGTTATCGCTCGGCGGAGTCGTTGTTGTTCCGAAAGTTTCGTTATGCGGAATCGTTTTAGACGAACCCGCCGCATTGTAGCCGCCCATTACAACCGGACGGCCGCGATACGTCATGATTGGCTCGCCAAATTCATCAATCCGGGAATACTGACAGTATTCCTTTCCGACTGCTTGCAGATACGAGACCGTATCATCATCAGCAACAATCACACTACTCGCACCAACTTTGTTAATCGCTTGATCGAGGAGCGTCAAAAATCGCTGTTGAGATTTCTTTGCCGCGTCAGAGCTACCGAGCACACATACGAGTTGCGCATTTCCGGGCGTGACGATTTGTTCGCGCAATTTCGTTTGAAACGCCGTCGGCGTTGCAGCAGCAATCGCGTCGTCAAAAATCTTTTTGAGACCGACAAACTGATTTGACGCGCCGGTGCCGTTAAAAAAGTAGAACTGCAGGTTCTTTCCGAGGTCTTCGGCAAAGTTCATCAGTTCGTTGAATTTCACGCTCGCAATATCCCAGCCGCGCCGCTCGTGCGCTCTGTCGATGCGCACGCGGTCGCCAAGAATCCGCAGTTGCACATTGCCGTATTGCGCGTCGGTTGCCGCGGCAGTGTAGTCGGCATTGAGCGCGCGAAAGACGCCGCCCGTCGCAGATGCCGCGGCGCGAGGCGTGTCGGCATTACCGACCATGCGGTAAAAGCGCATATACATGATGAGTTTAGCATATCTCATCAAGCCGCGCCCGTTTTCCGTCTCGGTATTGGAAGTTCCGATAAATCCTTGCGTGAGCTCGTCTCCGCTTGAAATCTGTCTGATATTCATAATTAAAAAAATTTATGTTTTGAAAATTACTTGCCGTTGCCAGAGAGGATTTCCATCATCCGATTGGTTGTCGGCGGTTTTTTGCGCTCATACTTCTTTGACTTTTCGGCGGCGAAGGCGGCATCTTCAGTAGCCATCTCACCCTTCGAGAGCTCAGGCATCGTCTTTACGAAAGCCTTAAGTTCATCAAGCGCCGTCGTTTTCACAGTCTTACCGTCTTCTGCGGCAAATTCATAACCGTCCACTTTGCGAATGTTCGCCGCGACGCGCTTAAAAAGCACCTGTTGTTTTGGCGTCAAGCGGTTTTTTGCGTCCTCGCGGATGAACTTATCGAGTTCCGCGCTGAACGCCGCCTCGGCAGCTTTTTCTTCGGCTTTAGCTTTTTCAGCCTCCAAGTGTTGCACTTTTGCCTCCAAGTGTTGCACTTTTGCTTGTGCGTCTTTCACGGCTTTTTCAGCCGCTTCTTTTTCCGCCTTCAAGGCTTGAATTTCTAACTCTGTCATTGATAGTGTAGGTTTAAGTTTAGGTTCGCCTTGCGGCGTTATTGAAAATTCATAGTCATCGCCATCGGCGTCGGATTGCTCAAAGGCATAACCCAAGTCCTTGACAGCAGGAGCGTCGACTAATCCGATATGCTTCAATACCTTGTCTTTCGTTAGTCGTATCGAAACTTTGTTGAGTCCGATTTCTTTAAGGAGCGATTTGAAGTTTTCGGCAAATTCCCCTTCCTCAATCGTTAAAACATGTCGCCCACTTGCTTCGCGCTCAATCCGAAGCGTTTTCGGGTCTGCGTAACCAAGAACCGGCAAGTCGTTGTCGGGGTGGTAGGTCGTAAATGGAATCTTCTCGATGTTCGCCGCTTGAGTGTTTTTTACAATCGCCTTCAAATCGTCCAAATTCCACGATTTTTTAGCGGATTTCGTATTGTGCTCGCCTTCGGCAAAAATTTTGATTCGGTTTGGCATCAGAAGTGCGTTTAAGAACCGTTTAAGGTCGTTAAAGAGGCGGGTATCTATCGCGAGACGATACTTTGTATCAATCCGCGATTTTAACGCCTGAAATTGCCCCAATATCGCTCTCGACTATTGTGTTTTTCATCTGTTTTTTGACAGTGCAGGATTTCTCTCCGATTCTACATCGGTTCCGAATACTTTTAAGCGCAAAAGCTCGTCATTGACGCGCTACTCTTTTCTAATTCGAAAAAAAAATTGACGCAATGGACTGGATTGAATTTGGCAAGGTGTTTGGGTTTCCGTCGCTGATTTTCGCGGTTTGGTATATCTATCACGCCAGTGAAGTTCGCAAATGGGAACATCGAGAAGTGACAGAGCGCGAGAAATGGGAGGCGATGTTGTCGCAGGTCAAAGATGAACAAGATAGAAATTTCGAGTTACTGCGCGATGCCATCGAGAACGTCGGCGTGGTAGCGAATGCGGTTAAGGAACTCGCAGTCGAACTTCGGACATTCAAAGAGCGTTTTATCAAAAGTTAAATCAGACCTTAATCCGACTTTATTATGATTCCAAATCTTGCAGAACAACGGCGACATCTAAAAAGGCTACTCCTCGAGAAGGAGGAGCGACGCAAAGCGCTTGAGGTGAGCATCTCAAACTCCCTTTTGGTCATCAACGCCAAAGCCAACCCGTTTATCGAGGAACTCTGCGACCTCGACGTCGACGCAATTCTGACGTCTTCTCAAGCCTTGGCAACTCAAGTCAAGGAACTGCGTGAAGTCGTCAATAAAATGAAAGCTATCACAAAGGAGCTTTTGTGAAATGGCGAAGAAGGCGATATACTATCAGGAGGCAGAGCATCTCTTTGTCGTAGAGCGTCTAACGCTCAAGGCGATTTCAAAGCGTCTCGGCGTTTCAACACGCACACTTCAAGAGTGGTCAAAGCAAGGCAGCTGGGAACAGCGACGCGAAGCGTTCGCCAAAATGGCGTCTTCGTCGCACGAAAAAACACATCGCCTTTACAACCGCTGGCTCGACCGCGCCGTCAATTCCGAAACACTCGACATCGATACCGTCTACGCACTCTCAAAACTCGCGCCGCTATTAAAGAGACTCGAGCAATACGAATCCACCGTCGCGCATAAAACCGACAATGCGCCAAAAGGTCTCTCGCCCGATACCGTCGCCGCAATTGAAGAACGGATTCTGGGAAAACGAAAAGTTGAGACATGAAAGTTGAGACATGAAGAAATCCTTCAAAGAAATTGACCGCTCCTACTTTTTACCATACCAGTGGGCATGGCTCGATGACGATTCTGCTTTAAAAATTTGGGAGAAAACGCGGCGCGGCGGCATGACTTACGTTCAGAGCTATGAGGACGTCAGAGAAGCTGCGCTGGGTAAGTGGGACGTTTGGTTCAGTTCCGCTGACGAATCGGCGGCGCGGGAATACATCCTTTACTGCGAAAAATGGGCAAAACTCTTTGACGCTGGCGCGAAAGCCTTCGGGGAATCCGCCCTCGACGATGCAGGCAAATCAATTCAGATCTTCTCCATCAAGTTCAGCTCAGGCAAGCGTATTAACGCGCTCACCTCATCACCGACGAAATTTCGCTCGAAGGGCGGCAAGGTCGTGCTTGATGAGTTTGCGTTTCATCAAAACGCAGAAGAGATGTGGAAAGCCGCCGAGCCGGTAACCACGTGGGGGTTTCCGCTACGCGTTTTAAGCTCGCACAACGGCAAAGGCTCAAAGTTTTTTAAGCTTGTTTCTCAAATCCGCGATGGAAAAATAAAAGGTTCGGTGCATCGCACCGACATCGAAGAAGCGATTCGGCAAGGTTTACTCGACAAAATCATGGGTCGTAAGACGAGCGACGAAGAGCAAAAAGCGTGGCTTGATGATAAAAAACGGCGCGTCGGTATTGCGTCATTCAACCAAGAGTATATGGCAATTCCGGTTGATGAAGCCGGCGCGTTTATGACTTATCAACTTATCGAGTCGTGCCAACGCCCCGACACGCTCTTTCACCCGGTCGCCAATTCAATCCCAGAACGCTTACTTCTCAATTTCAAAAATTGGTTTTATATCGGCATGGACATCGCGCGGCGAAAAAACCTCTCGGTAATTTGGGTTTCCGAAAAAATCGAGCGAAGACTTTACACGCGCTTCGTTGTTGCGATGAAAGAGACCAAGTTCGCGCATCAATACCTCGAGTTGAAAAAATTCCTCTCACACCCAAAATGCTACCGAGCCTGCCTCGATATGACGGGTGTAGGCGAACAACTCACCGAAACCGCGCAGGAAGACTTTGGAAAATTTAAAGTCGAGGGCGTTCGGTTTTCGCTTGAATCAAAAGGAAAGATAGCAAATGAACTTTACAGAACAATGGAGGATAAAGAGTTCATCATTCCCGATTCCGATATGATAAAAGAGGATTTTCACAGCATTGAGAAAGAAACCACCGCCGCCGGCAATGTGCGGCTCAAAGCCACAAAAAATTCCGAAGAGGAAGATTCGCACGCGGACTTTTTTTGGTCTGCCGCGCTTTGCAACCATGCCGCATACAACAACGAAGCCGCCGATTTCTTTATCGCGTCGGCGATGAAATCAAAAGCCTGTCAAATTTTAAGGAGCTACTAATGCTATCAAGATTTTTCGGCAAACTCGCCGCAAAACCCAACAAAAACGACGACGAGTATCAATTCGTCGTTGCATCGCTCTCGACAAAGGAAATCGCTACCTACGACACGGCGAGCGCGATGTATAACATCGCACGACAAAACTTCGGCAATCCCGACCCTGTTTTAAAAAAAATTGGGCGCGACATTCAAGTCTACCGCGAACTGCTATACCACCCGCACGTGAGCGCGTGCGTCGAGCAACTAACCGACCGCGTAACACAACAGGAGTGGGATATCGATAGAGGGCGAAGCAAATCGCGCAACGCAAAGCTCATCAAACAAGTTTTTAACGACATCGACGATGCGCAAGAGGGCGGTCTTTCAAAAATTTTTAGCGAGTGCGTCATGGCGCGCTACTACGGCTGGCAAGTCTTTGAAACGCCTTTCGTGCAAATCGGCTCTTTCTTTATACCCGAAATGATTGTCGCCAAGCCACAACAGTGGTTTACTTACGGCCCGAATGGAGAATTGCTTTTTAAAAGCAAAGAAAACCCAAGCGGCGAGCCGCTCCCGCCATATCAATTTCATGTTCTCAAACACAAGTCAGACTACCAAAACCCATATGGCATCGCGCAGGCGGCAGGGTGCTACTATCCGGTTATTTTCGAAAAAGCATCTTGGTCGTTTAGAACGACGTTCATAGAAAGCAGCGGACAAGCCAAGGTCATCATCAAAGTGCGACGCGGAACTTCTCAAGCAACGATTCAAAAAATCGTCAACGACGTTGCCAATGCCGTGCAGGACGGCGTTATCGCTATTCCCGAGGATTCCAGCGCTGAAATTTTAAAAGTCAACGACAAAGCCTCGAGCGACATTTATCACGATTACAAGCGCGACTGCGAAGCCGACATAAGCAAAGCGATTCTCGGCTCAACCCTCACGGTTCAGGAAGGCGACGTCGGGAGTTACTCGCTTGGAAAGGTTCACGGCAGCGGGCTTGAAATCAAAATGCGCTCAATCAACCGCCTTGTCGAGCAGTTCTTCAACCGAATCATCAAAACAATTTTTGAAGGCTCGGACATCTCAGGAGATCGACCAACTTTTGTCATTTATGAAGAGGAGAAGGTTGATAAGGAACGCGCCGAGCGTGATGAAGTTCTTTCCCGAGCTGGCGTCAAATGGACAAAACAACACTTCATCGCAGAATACGGCTTCGAGGAAGATGAGTTCGAAATCGAATCGCCAACGGGCGAAGGCGCAGAGTTTTCGTCGCAAGATGATTTAAACGCGCTCATCAACGCTTACGACGACTTAAAAAAAAAGTCCAATCCCAGAACACCCCCCTAACCATCAATGACGACTTTATCAACGCATTCTCAACCGCGCTTTTTGAAAGCCTGAAAACGGCAAGGAATCGTGGTATAAAGAGTGTTTTAGACTGGCTTGAACGAGGTTCAAAAACCTCAGACTTCGCCGAATTTCCGGTCGTACTCGGCTCGCGCGAAGCCGAAGCCTTCTTCAAATTCCAAGCGTTTAGCGTCGCAACGGTCGAGAACGACCGCTTGCTCACACGCATCAAAGCCGCCCTCGCAGGCAACTTGCGACGCGGCGAATCACAAAAATCTTTCGCCGACATTGTCAATGAAGAATTTGACAAAGCCGGCGTTACAAGACTCAACCCCTTTCATCTTGAAACCGTCTATCGCACCAACACCGCCATGGCGTTCAGCGGCGGACAAATCGCCCAACTCGACGCCGTAAAAGAAGATTTCCCGTTCTGGCGATACTCCGCCGTCAAAGACAACCGCACCCGACCGAGCCACCGCGCGCTGGACGGTAAAGTGTTCCGCACCGGCGACTACAAATACTATCCGCCACTGACTTTCAACTGCCGTTGCGAAGCCATTCCGATTTCACGCGCCGAAGCCGAATCCGAAAACATCGAGAAAAGCGAACTGCCCGAAGACCTCACAAAGACGCTCGGCAAAACCGACTTCATCGGCAACAAAAACGAAAAGTTCCTCAACTGGCTCGAGCAGCAAACACTTTCAAACGAGGCAAGGGAAAGAGTTCAAAAATCAATCCTCACCTTAACAAGCGACCTCAACCCAGAAACACCAACGTAACAAACTCAGATTTGAAGTCAATCCACAACTCACAAAATCCGCCTTGCCACAATCTCGCCGAGCGCGACTTGCTCTTTAGCGTTCAAAACCCCCAAAAACGGTCGCGCCGGCAAGTTCATTTTTCGCGTATGCGCCTTCACAAACGCAACACCGCTCGATTTCTTTTTGCCGCGCGTAACATTGCGCGATTTCACCTTGCGCCGATGCACGCCAATACTCACTATGCCTTGAAATCCAAAGTTTTGTATTGCCATATACTTGTTCAACACATAAAAGAGTTCAACGCCTTGAACTTCCGTCGTTACCGAGCGGCGACCAATACCTGTGTCCATTAAAATTTTACCGCCCTCGCCGCCGCCGCGCCGACGTTTCAGAGTTGCAGTATTCAAGGGTTCGAATGGCGGCAATCCGCCTTCTGTGATACGCTTCTTCGCCGCCGCCGAAAGAAGCACGCCGACGGCACGCAAGGCTTCAGGGTCGTGAGAGATGTTTCGAGTATTGATCTCGACTTGTTTAAGTCGTTTCAGCGTTGACTCAAAGCCTTCAAGTTTAACTTTCACCATTGAAAGTATCGAGTTGTTTACAAGGTTTCACTTTACGAGAAAGAATTGCGTAAATCGTCCGCTCCGAGCGTCGATACTTAATCGCAAGTTGCTTCACATTCGTGCCGTCATATTCATCGATAATCAGGCTTTGCAGGATGTCGCCCGAGAGCGTAGGGATATGGATATTTAATCCTCCAAAACACCTCATCATTTCAAGCACTTTCTCGATATCAACAATACCTGCGTCGACAAGCATTTGCATGTCGCGCGACAGCATCTCTTTTGCAATCATTGATTTGTTCGTTTTAGATTACTCAAACGAGTCCCAAATCCGCAATCCCACATTGGTGCAATTAGAATCATTAACTTTTTAGGTTAATAAAATCGGCGCGCTCGCGCATCAACAAGAGCGCGCCAAGACAATAAGAGGACAAAATATGGACAAAATATCAAAGAACATAAAGAACATAAAGAACATCATTCACGTTTCTCCTTCGCAGGAGAAGGTCGGGGCGAGGTCATTTCTTCTTCTTGGTTGGCGCAGGCTCGACTTCCTGATAGTCGTATTCTTTTCCAAGCCAGCAAAGAACCGCGCGACGGCGAGCTTTGGTTAGGGCGATTTCCTTCGCAATCGCAATATCGCGCCCACTCGCCCGACCGCGCTCATCGCACTCGACATAATGCGAGCCGATGTCTTGAACGACGCGCCCATCCGTGCGATTCCCTTTTTCATCGCGCTGATAAACCTCAACGACGGCGGTTATCACGATTTGCCCCGTCGCCGTAAGCGTATCTTGGTCAACTTTCGGAAATTGCTTTACATAGCAACCCAAGTGGTTCTCCAGCATGAGTTGATAAACCTCACTCTCGCTAATTTCCACATTCAAAATTTTAGTCTTCATGTTGCGATTTGTTTGATTGTTGATGTTGCATCGATTCGAGCGCGTGTAAAATCTTACTCACATGTTCGCGCTGAATCATTTTGAAGTCAGATAAATTAAAGTGGTTTTTAAGCCATACTCGGAACGCGCTCTTGCGGTCGGCGTCGGTCGTTTGGCGTGAGATTGCTTTCCACTGATACCAGATTTTCCAAAGTTGCGCCGTCGTCGCCCACGCACCCTCGCGCCGAGCAGGCACATCGAAAAAGAACTCGCCCGTGATACGCTTGCCGTCGCCTCTATCAACAAACTTCCGAGACGGCGATGCTTTTTTCTTTCCAAGTGCATCAATCTGTCCACCCATCAATTTTATACATTCGTTCGCGCCAGAGTAGGAGAGTTCCGAAGAACTCTCCACATCAAACCACGATTTTAGGGTTAAACGATACATCTCATCATCCCAACCGAGTTGGCGCTTCAGCGCATGAATGCGCTTCTTTTGCTCATTTGTTATGTTCATGATTCAACCTCCTCTAACTGTGATTTGTGAAACAACTTCACCTTATTCACGCGCTCTCGCCCAACCAAATCAAGTTTGACGTAGCGAAAGTTCTTAAAAGTCGGCGGAATTGAATCAACAACACCAAACCGCCCTTCGTATTGCGCATACTGTCTTTCAACCATGCAAATCTTGACGCGCGTCCCCACCTTCAATTCACTCATTTCACGCCGCTCCTTTCCAGCATCAACGCTTCTAGCTTCTGCTCGACTTTAATGCACTCAATCGCTTTTTGATGCAAAAGCGTCCAGTGATACGCCTCGTTTTTTTCGATATCGATAACGAGTTGTGCAATTTCAGCGCGGCGTTGATAGACCTCTTCGATTAAGAAGTGCTCATCCGCCGTCATCGTCGGCGCATTTCGCCATTTCAGTAAGATGAGCGCGAATGTTCCGTCAATCGCTTTCGCTTTCCACATCTTACGCATCAAATCGACTGTTTCTACCGCGCTGCAACCGGTATCAAGATACGCTTCGATGTCGGAAAGTTCACCGAGGTTGAAGGGCTTGACGGCAATCACTTCCGCCTCACCCTTCACTTTACCTTTAAGTATTACCGCGAAGACATTGCCAACGCGGTATTTCGCGTGCCACATGCGAATCGTCGTGAAAGTTGCACAGTTTAGTTTCCCAAACTCGCTTCCGCGACGACTATTCCAATTGTGTGAAAATTCAAGCGTTCCTACATACATCAGACGCGCTCCTTTCTTGCTTTTTGAATTTGCTCTCGCGAAACAGTACAAACGACGCGCCTATCAAGCCAAATGCGCGACCCAAAAACCGAACGCCTTCTGTCATCTTTTTGCGCTTCAAGCGCGTGGTGAAAATCCGCATCAGAGCACTCGTTATGCTCTAATTCCACGCGCCGCACCGGCATCCATTTTCCAAACTTCACAGCAACCACTTCCATCATTTTTCACCTCCTCCTTCAATCAAAATCACTTCGTTCCCGAGCGTAGTTAAATAAACGCCCGCTTGAACCCCCAGTGCTTTCAACGCATCAACGCACCCATAAAGCACGCGCTTGATAACCCAAATCATAACTCGTTTCATGCCGCAACTCCTTTCTCGAGTAGAATATCCGCGATGTCTTTAATGATTTGAATAAAGTCCCCTCCGTCGCTCTTAACACCCGAGTTTTTCGCCGCGACAATCGTCTTAAAAACGAGATTCTCCATGAAACGCACATCGCCGGCGCTCTCGTCATAAAACGCCTTTACAACCTCTTTTGAAACCCCTTCAATAACCGTTTCAATCAGCATTTTTGCGTCCAAAATCGTAATCGGCGCAAGCGTCGCCGGAACTTTAATCCGATTGACGATGTAGCCGTAATCGCCTCGAAGCGTTGTGATTTTAGACTTAAATTTTTCCGTTCCCACATAAAGCACGCCCACGCCCGCACGGTCGTTAAGCTGGCGAACCTCGTCAAGCGTGTTCGCGTTCAAATGCTCGGCTTCGTCAATTATGATAAGCCGTCGCGTGCCTTTGAGTTTCTCCACAATAGCAAGCATCATTGTATGAATCGTGCCGCGCGCCTCAATACCGCACTTCGCAGTAATTTCCCGAAATACTTCTTTCGCCGTAAAGTATTTATGCGCCTGTATCACAATCACGCCGCTATCGCGCTTCTGATACTCCAAGATAGCCCGCGTTTTGCCGAGTCCAGATTTGCCAGTGAGCCGTCCAATCTGCCCCCTCAACTGACACATCTTCGCCGCTTCGTTGAGACGCTTAAACACACTCGTTTCAACAAATTTGAAACGCTCATCTTCAAAAGTTGACTGCTCAATAAGCGTCGCCAGTTCTGATTCGCGCTTCAGTAGTTCGGAAATCCGACGCTCCAATAGCACGATATTCCCAGCATACTTGCCCGCGAAGTATTGACTCATCAGCGATGAGTTTTCAGTATAACCCAAGTCCCGCGCAAGGTCCGCGTAAGAGTAGTTTTCACCTTTCGCTTGCGCGTCGGCTTGCTTTCGCTGAAACCAAACTTTGAGTTGGTTCATCAGATTAAGATTTGCTATTTTCGTTTGCATCTTTCGTAGGTGTTTATGTTAATAATCCGCACTCCTCGTGCGGTTCGTAGAGCCGTGCGCAAACACGGCTTTACACTTTTAAACCTACTCCCTCTCCCTTTAGGAGAGGGCTGGGTGAAGTCAAGGCGAGGTCAACTCTTCAAGAAGTGATACTTCGGCTTGCGCTTTAGTTTCGCTTCCTCTTCGTCGCTCACACCAAAAACACTAATGTCGTACGTGCCAGTACGCTTCGCCTTCGCCGCAACTTCATCCATCTCAGTTAGCATCGTAATCTTTGCCCGTTCCGCCGTCACCTCACTAATTCCCTTTTCCGATTCCAAACCCGCCGCTTGATACCGAACCAAATCCATTTCACTCATCTTAAACCCTTGCTCTCCCAGCGATTTCAAGGTTTTCTTCAGACGCTTCTT
>FWPU01002085.1_pt1 | contig 56986 bp, 45 predicted proteins | sample 2228361 | NCBI WGS metagenome assembly FWPU01 (sample SAMEA103939777, study PRJEB20133) | metagenome | reverse complement strand
CCTGGATTAGGAAGACACTCATGGCGATAGTGAGCCAGACCTTCCACTTCCTGCCGTACAGGATGTCTGCCAGAAGGATACTCACCTGAGGAAATACAATGAGGAGGTAGCGCTCCTTGGAGGCATCGGAAAAAAGTATGAAGAAGACTGTCGTTCCAACCACGTACAGGGTAAGCAGCCTCTTAGAAGGTGTAGCCACAATTCCCTTTTTCAGGACCAGGTAAAGCCCTGCTACAGAGAACGGCAGCGTCATGACAACAAGGCAAGAAGGATAAAACACCAGTCGCCTGCCAAAAGCAACAAGCTGGAACCCATGACCCAGGTGACGTGTCTCAGTCTTCAGTGCTGCAGTCAGGACTTCTGGATAACTTTTATAGAGATAGAGATACCACGGCACGACAAGGGCTGCGACAATAGCTGCATTGAGGGGGTGCATCAGCGCTCGTAGGCTGGGTGTGCGGTCTGTCTTCGGTAGAAGGAAGACACTCACGGTACACACAAGCCAGGGGAAGAGACCTATTGGTCCTTTTGTCAGTATCGCTAGCCCGGTGCATATTGACCCTCCTGCTGCGAGTGCCAAGGAGCGAGCCGGGGATAGCAGTACCTTGGCATACAACAGGAGAGAGAGGAGGCAAAACACCATAAGAAGCGGATCGGTCATGGCAATTCGAGAGAAACTCACGAAGTTGTACGTCGAGGAAAGTATAACAGCTGAGAGCAATGCCTTGTTCTTGTCTTTCAACAGCAGTAAGCCCAACCTGTACGTGTAAACGATACTCAGCACCGCTACAATAAGAAAAGGCACTCTTCCACTCCACATACGCACACCAAAAACCGCGTAGGAGGCCATAACGATCCAATAGGTTAGAATAGGCTTGTTCAACCGGTAGTGATCGAAGTAGTACGGGGTAAACAGCTCGCCCCGTTTCAGCATGTTCATCGCTGATACGGTGTAATAGGACTCGTCGCCCATATACGGATAAGAATTGTTCAACGACGGCACCATACAAAGGGCAAAGATCAGAGCCCATGCAACGACAGTTCGGTCAGTATTGTTCAGGATCGAATACAGAAAGGTGAGCATACCTGATAGTTGCTGCCACGTTGGATGGGCCGATGCTGGCCTGCCTGGTCTGCCCTCGCTGCACAGCAATGGAACACTCGAGGAAGGGGCAGCGCAGAAGACCTCTGGGACGCACAAAGGAAAACAGCCAGATTGACGGGGTTGAGCATAGGAAACGACTCCGCGAATGTCAATGGTGGAACCTCGCCAATCAACGCATTTGACGTCAACCCTGTTCGTTTGACAAAATTCGCAGGAGACATTTTCCTCTAGCTCTCTCCCTACGACCTCAGCATCGAGAAAATGGATAAGACGACCAAGCGGCTGCGTCAATTCTCTTTTTATGCGTCCCACGTGCTGAGCGAACTTCTTCCTGACTCATTCTATCGAAGGAAACTGCCTCAGAAGCTCGCTCAGCTCGACCATACCAATGCAGAGCATATACTGGATCGCGTACACTACTACAATCGGCTCGATCGGCCATTTACCGTTGGAGAAGATGCGATTTCCATTGGCTCATTCAGGGACCGGAGCCAGACGACCTATTACTTTGATCTGAGAGACGTGCTCAGGCATTTCGATCCGCAGCTTAGGCTGTACTATGTATTCGGAGATCTCAGGACCGTTCCTGATAAGCCCTCTTTTGTCAAAAGCCGTCCAATCGGCGATCACAATGAAAATTCCGTACTGCTCAAGCTCAACACGCTCCGCCACTTCTATTTCGTCAAAGAGGATATTCCCTTTGCCCAAAAAAAGAACATGGCAGTGTGGCGAGGAAAATGTGGCACGCGCGAACTGCGCAGGATGTTCGTACGCCGTTTTTGCCACGCCTCAGACTGCGATGTAGGCAATAGCGATCCCCGCGAGGCAGGACAGGAGGGATACAAAGGATTCTTGAGCATTCGGGACCAACTTACGTACAAGTTCGTTGTCAGCCTCGAGGGAAATGATGTGGCGAGTAACCTCAAGTGGATCCTCTCTTCCAATTCTCTGTGCTTCATGCCAAGACCGCGGTTCGAGACATGGTTCTGCGAAGGACGCCTGATCCCTTACAAGCACTACGTCGAGTTAGCTCCTGACTTCGGGGATCTCCACGAGAAAATCGCTTACTACAGCACGCACGAGGAAGAAGCGCTGGAGATCATAGAGCATGCCCATTCCCATGTAGCCCAGTTCAGGAACGATCAGGAAGAAGAACTCATCTCCCTGCTCGTGGCTGAAAAGTATTTCCGTCTATCCGGACAATATAGCTAAAAGGCCTGCAGCAGGTACCACGCAGGGAAGCATCGGGGGCCGCTTTCGTATGTTCGAAGACAGACCCTCAAACAAGGGCCTACAGATTCTGCGCTGGTGCGGGCACCAGGACGATTTTGCTCTCAGCCTGGCGAGCGATCGTTTCAAGATCCATTTCTAGAGAGACCCCCTGACCCTCGAGGAACAAGGGGATCTGGTCATCATAATGTCTAGAGCTTGGTCTCCCAGACTGACCTCCTGGCAACGACATACGGCTTGAAGACAGATCGTTCAGATCGATTACTATGCGAACCACCGGACCATGCTTGATCGGGAACGAGTTGAGCTCGTATCGCTCGAACTGATGCTTGGCCACTGTATTGACTGCCCCTCTGGTCGGCACCGTACGATTCAAATATCCTTTAAGGATCTGTTGCGTACCGAAAAAGTGATCAAGATGCCACGGTGCAACCTTTGACCACGTCCACGAGTCAGGGTCCTTGCCATAAGCGCGGACAAGGTCTGAGACAGCCTCGACAAAACAGGTGGCAATCACTTCTACGGCAGTCTCACGGTCTGGGGTACTTCTATCGTCCCATGCAGGATTCTCTGGGTCTCCAAAAATACCGTATGCAAACGGCTCGATATTAAAGTATGTAAGGATAAAACGAAGCGTCCCTTCGCCCACCTCGTCTTCCATGGTTCGTTTGAGAATGTGAGCGCACAGCGTCTGAAAAATCGATGCGCCCACAGCATCCTGGTCACTGCTCCCATCCCACGCCAAAAGAAGGGAAGCCGCCTTGCTTACGATGGGATCATCAGCATTGGCCAACGAAGCGATTGCCCCTGAGAAGAGTTCTTTTACGTGGTCCCATCCTGCATCGATGTTGTCCAACTGTTGGAGCGCAAGCTCGTCGGCAATGTGCTTTCCCGTGACACCTTGCTCCAAGCGGTGCTTGATCCTTATGAAGCGATATGCAACATCGCCTTCGCAGTTGATCGGATATCCCAATGACTCGGGCTGCACTACCTGATTGTTTGCAGTTGCGATCCATCCCCGTGCAGGGTTCACTTCAGATGGCAGTTCCGAGAGCGGTACAAATGATTTCCACTCATAGGTATCGACCCAGCCCGGCACAGGAACTGTACCTAAGTGGCGATCCCTCCTCGGCAATACGAGTGGAGCGACATAGGCTATGTTTCCCTGCGCATCGGCAAGGACCCAATGCCCAATCATGGCGGTAAAATCTTGAAATGCCTCTCTTGCCTCTACGACGTCCCGAGAGCGGTAGAGGTTGGAAAACGCCTCTATTGGCCTTCCCGGTTCCCTGTTTCGTTTTAGAGTGACAATGGGAAAATGTTCAGGCAATCGATCGATAAAATCATTGAGCACTACCCCATGCCTTGTCTCCCGTATGGTACGGGTCTCGGTAGCAAAGCTGCCATCCTTGCGTCTGATCTTGAACTGTTCCTGTCTGACCTCAAAAGGAACCGCTTTACCATTGAACTCATAATATTCAGGCCTGCCGGCGACTGGCTTCTCTACGTACAGATCCTGACTGTCCGCCCAATTGGAGGTCGCTCCCCAGGCAACCTTGCCATTGGTACCGAACACAATTGCAGGAATTCCAATGAAGGTTGCTCCTATGATGGCATACTCGCCACCTTCGCAGCCGCGACACTCAAGATGCGCCAGGTAGCCCATTGGAGGAAGCATATGGGGCATATGCGGATCGCTTGCATAAGCGGCCTTTCCAGTACCTGTCCACGTGCCGTCCACAGCCCAGTTGTTGCTCGCAGAAAAGCCATCAAGGAAACGTGCCAGCGAAGCGTACGAGACTGGGTCTTGGTGTACCCCTTCCCATGTCACCGAACGCAAAGGCGCACTACCTGAGAACTGTTGGACAAGATAGTCCTCCAGCTCAGGGGCTATAGGAGCGATCTGTGCAAAAGGGTCTGAGGCCGGCCTCTCGCCAATCAAATGTGGTCCTAGATCGACCCTAGGCTTCCATATCTGGAGGCTGCGCTGTATGCTGCCACCAGTTGAAAGCTGATGGACGATCAACTCCAGCCGGCCGAGCTCCATCTCCCAGTTCTTACTAAGCCCAAAGGAAACCAACGCCACAATTGCACACGTGTCAAATGGCGTCCATGGCTCTGGTGTATACCCCATGAGCCGAAACTCCATGGGTGTAGGTTCTCTCTGTGTTGCAGTGTTGACTCCAGCAGAAAAGGCCTCAAGTAGGGCGATTGTCTTAGGAGACGTGCTGGCAAGCAGCGCCTCGGCATCCTGTCGTATACCAACCATCCTGCTGAAGACATCCAACCTGGTAACAGTGCCGGTCCTGTCTCGTTCTCCTACGAACTCGCGCAGCCGACCCATTGCGATGAGCCGTAAGATCTCCATTTGGGCCCTTCGATCCCTTGCCTGCATGTAGCCGTATGCATAAAAAAGCGCTGCCTCGCTATCAGAACGAATGTGAGGGACGCCATACGAATCGAGCCATATGGTGACAGGTCTATCCAGACGAGGGGCAGCAAGCTCTTCCATAGGCCTTGCAGCCACCCTGTCTGGGAAAAGACGATAGTGAACGTACCGGACTGCTGGAGAAGAGCACGAAGTGAGCATGCCACAAAGGCTGAGCACAACAACCAGTGAACACATCGACATGCGCATCATACTGTGTTCCTCGTACATGGATTGAGCGCACCTGTTGGTGGAAGAAACACCGGGGCACAAAGCACATCGTGTCGTTCAGTAGCAATGACCAGCCACGTATGCTTACCACAATGCAGGGCCTTATGCAACGCATCCTATCCCCTTCTCTGTGAGAGGGGATCACAGCATACCTGACGATGTTGTCATGCTAGGCTCAAGCTTGAAGCACCTCACAACGTACAAGAGATGAAAAAGTCTCGTTTCGTGGAGTACGGCCTCGAAGGTGCCTAGGGATAAGGACCGGGCAGCGTCACCTCTGGCATGACAAGTCCTGCTTGATCTAGGAGTATTGCCTGAGGTGACATAAGGTCTTGCCTTGATGAGGGCATTCGTTTCGAGTCGGCGATACTACGGAAGAGATGCGCCTCTTGCTTGGGGCTTCGAACAGAACGCCAGCTAGTCAGAGGGACCTATCAAGCCAAAATCCCTCGCAAGCCAGTAAAGAAACAGATAATCCACCCCAGGGGATTGATCAGGTCCTATGGCGCTACCACCTGGTGAAAATACACTGCCGTTCCAGAAGTAATGATCTACAAGCGATTCGACCATCCCGTGCCCAATCAGAGACTGCATACGACCAGGATTGGTCTCCCAGTCGAGCTTCCACGGCAACGAGGGAAATGGCGAAAGGACAAAGTCCGCCCTGATCCTGTGGTCGACAGGATACGGGTGTTTTGGAAATGGAAAGGAACGGAGGCCCCACAAGGTCTCTGAGATCGCCTCGTCGCGTAAGACAAGGTTGTCAACCACGTCAAGACCTGCAGCCAAGGCTGCATGCAAAGGATGTTCAAGAAGCCGAAGCGACTCCCATGCAACAGCAGAGGCCTTGTCCCAGGACTCCCTCAGTTCAATGTCGTCAGTATACCTGAGGAGCCGCTGAATGCTGATCGTACTGACCAGGCTCAAATGATTGCCACTCCAGTCGCTAATACCAAACACATAGAAAGGCCCTCCACCGATACGAGGATAGAGTTCGAGTAGTGGGTCATGAAGCAATGCAAGTCCCTTGCTCACGTGTTCGGGCATATCATTTGTGATACCTGCCAGGAGATGGGCGATCCCCGGGTTGACACTGGGGAGCGGAAGGCCGTCTCGTGCTGGACACTCAGGATGTTGGTCACGGTCCTCTAGACACTCGCAAAGATCCAATAGCTTGAGTGCATGGGCAGCAATTTCAGCCCTTAGGGGATCGTTCGCTGGCAGTGCTTCCCAGCCTGCAAGCATTCCAATGAAGACCCCGTGCACCATATCGTTGTTGCCGCCCTGCTTCCAATCCAGATGACTGAACGGGCCCTGACCCCTGACCCAACCACCGCCGATCGGCGGCCCTGCAAGACGCAGGGTACGGGCAAAGTTCCGTATGTCTCCCGTCTCTCGTACGATATCCACAAGGGTATGCATCCCCCTGACAACAGCCCTTAGATCCTCAAGTGCTCCTGGCTCTCCGGTATGCAAATACCGCAATGCCTGTGTGTATCCATATACGCCGGTCCAGAGGCCACCATCATGGTCAGGATCGGGAGTGCCTTCGGCTGTGCGGTTTTCTACCCTACCGTGCGATCCGAGGAACCGGGTCGTAAGCTGCTCCTGGTAGTAACGCGCCTTTTCGTGAAACAGGGCGCGGAATGCATTGGCCCGGATCTCGGTCTCTGCAATGCTTATGTCGTCAACGATCTTGTTGACAATCCGCAGCCGGTCTGGGTGATTCCGATAGTATTCAAAGTCGGTACGCTCAACAACATGGTAGTGAACTGCCTTCTTGAATGCTGCATTGTCCACGTACAGTGCAACCTCAGGTAGTGCATGATACGTACTGAAGAATTTGAAGAGGAGTCCTTTCACTATGGCTGGGGGCTCACGGTGCGTTGTTCGAATAAACCGTTGAGCAGTAAATATTGGTTCGGTGCCTGGCGAGCCTATGAAGGTGCCTTCCTCGTTGATAGCAATAGTTGGATCTTCGTAGGAACCGTACCATGTGGTAAGTCTTCGACGAAACGATTCTCGGAGGGAACCAACCACTACAAGAGGTTCTCTATCCGATGGAGTTCGAACCAAGGAACCCACCCGAGGGATGAAATCTGCCCTGGTGAGGACGAATTCCATAAGGGACTGGTTGATTGGTTTGGTTCGAACCCTACCTTGCCATGCAAGCTCAATAGTTCGGCCATCTGGGCTCGTACGATCCAATAGTCTTACCACTCGTATGGCCTCAAGGCCTCCACTAGAATCCTCCCGGAGCTCAAGTGTACCTTCAAACCGTCCTAAAGCAGCATCCTCGCCCCCCACACTCCATATGCCAGGCTCGACGGGACTACACCCGTAACACAGGAGCAGGCAGCAACCCACAGACACCACGAGGACAACTATGGCCAAGAAACTAGTCTTTCTACCCACGGCCATTGCCTCCATCACCAGCACACACAGTCAGTAAAGAAGAAAGCGTGTTGCTGACCCATCAATTACTGTACTGGGCGCACGAGAGTCAAGGATTTTTTTCGACAAAGAGCTGATCACCCACTCCCTCACCCACAACCAAGCAGAGAGCTCAAGTACTGAATCCCTTCCCCCACACCATCTACCCTTCGTCCCTCAGAGCTCATAACGGATAGAGGTCTTGAGATCAATGTCCCCTTTCTGTACCCGTTCAGTAAATGCCCTGTACCGATCCCAACTTCCCAGGTCAATCCAAAATCCCTTCATATGGTATCCAACTATAGGTTCACCTGCTCGAAGAAGCGCAGGATATGTCTTCTCCGTAATGCTGAACGGCCCTTCTTCTGAGCGCATGTACGTGAAGATTCGAGGCTCCATAATGTGAAGGCCTGTGAACATCAAACGACGCAGAGGTGGGCCTGACCACGGCGGATACCCAAGGAACTGGCGAATGCGTCCTTGCTGGTCAATTGCAATAGCGCCGTACGAATCTACATTGTCGTCGTCCCGCAGGACCATCGTTGCCACTGCGGCTTGCTCTTTGTGGAACGCAATCACCTCTCGGAGATCGACATCTATGAGAATATCGGCGTTGATAACGACAAACGTCCCATCCTGAAGCAGGGATGCTGCTTTTTTGATGCCTCCACCAGTCCCTAAGAGCTGAGGCTCCCTGGAATAGGTAACCTGAATCCCAAACCGAGAACCGTCTCCCACGTATGCTTCGATGAGGTGACCAAGATGAAACAGATTGATTACTACGTGGCGTATTCCATGCCGCCGAAGAAATGCGATCGTATATTCGATGAGGGGCCTGCCACCTATGGCAATCAATGGCTTTGGCGTTGTCTCCGTGAGGGGGCGAAGCCTTTCTCCCTTGCCTGCAGCCAAAATCATCGCCTTCATGCACTACTCCGTCTGCCCAGATACTCGTCCTACCAGGTACAATACCTGGAGCCTCTCACACCTTCAAGCACGCCGCATACATGGTGGCGCCCTGGGCGTGCATGTCAGGCTGTATCGGTCATCGTGCAACATCCTCTGCCAGCGCACTCGAAACGAGTACCGTGGGCTTTTCATAGCACGTCTTTTAGAGAAGTGTGCGCACCACTTGACAAGGTCCCGCGGTTGGTGTTACATTTTTGCAAAAAATGCTACAACTAGAGCCCAACCATATAGGACAGCACCGACTCGGACAGTAAGCAGTAAGAGGATCGTTATCCTTGGCCGGCAACGCGATCCCACATCTCTCACCCACCTTCAGTGGCAGGGAGGCACAATAGCATGCATATGGCAGACGCCCTTATTTCACCGTCGGTCGGGGGCACCATGTGGGCTGCAACCACAGCCCTGGCGGTCTACAGCGGAAAAAAACTTCATCAGACCCAGGATGATAAAAGGATTCCACTCATGGGGGTCCTCGGTGCATTTATCTTCGCAGCACAAATGATCAATTTTACGATCCCGGCAACTGGTTCAAGTGGACACCTCGGTGGAGGCATGATCCTGGCGATCCTCTTGGGACCTCATGCAGCCTTTCTCACCATGGCCTCGATACTGACGGTTCAGGCGTTCTTTTTCGCCGATGGTGGGTTGCTTGCCCTAGGGTGCAACATCTTCAACTTGGGATTTTTCCCATGCTTTGTTGCCTATCCTCTTATATATCGAACCATTGCTGGCGATCGTCCCGGTACGCCGCGCATCCTCATAGCTTCCATGGCTGCCTCAATCGTCGCCCTGCTGTTGGGTGCTTTTTCAGTGGTTCTCGAGACAACCTTTTCTGGAATCTCTGAATTGCCTTTCAGTACATTTGTCCTGCTCATGCTTCCCATTCACTTGGGTATCGGGATCATAGAAGGACTCATTACTGCAACCGTAGTCACCTTTGTCTGGAGGGCAAGGCCAGAGCTGCTCGAGGCTGCAGCAATCGGGAAGGCACCCACACCGTTTCCATTCAAAGGGATCGCAATCTCTTTGCTTGCGGCAACCGCCATCACTGCTGGGGTCGTCTCCTGGTTCGCCTCCACACATCCTGACGGACTTGAGTGGTCGGTATTCAAGATAACGGGAACAGAGGCATTGCCTATACCTGAGCGAGGTCTTCATGCATGGCTCAGTAGGTTGCAAGAAAAGACCGCCATACTGCCGGATTACGGACTGCCTTCAGAACAAGTAGAGGAATCCCCTGCCGAGGAAGCGTCTGCGTCTCCACCTACCGAGGAAGAGCCCTGGCCCTCAGTCAGTGCAGGCACCACGCTCTCAGGCATTATCGGAGCGTTGCTCACCATGGGGCTCGCTGTATTGATAGGCCTAGCCTTGAAAAGATATCATGTACGACGTCCGCATGCAGGAGCGCCGTCACCTGGATAATGCGCCTGACGCGCTTAACGTACTTGTTCGTGCACTTCCGTTTCCATTGAGCAAAGCCACAACTACGAGAATACGCACCGGCGAGATACGCTTGGCGGCTCCCTGTGCACAAATCCGTATCCTTTGGGGACCGAGAGTCACAGGATAGACATGAGCGGCATTGACTCTTCTTTGTTCGACCTGAGTAGATTCGACACATTGAGCCGACGTGATACACCCATCCATCGACTGGATCCCCGCGTCAAAGTACTTACCACGATATCTTTTATCGTAGCTGTAATGTCATTCGACAAATACAGTGTGAGTGCTCTGTTGCCTTTCTTCCTGTACCCTATCATCTTCATCGCATTAGGAGATATCCCGGTGAGCTACCTTGCAGGAAAGGTCCTTCTGGCAGCTCCATTTGCTTTTTTTATCGGTGTCTTTAATCCGTTCCTGGACCAGCACACACGTGTGAGTATAGGCCCTATAGGGATCACAGGCGGATGGATTTCATTTGCATCGATCATGATCAGATTTGTACTCACTGTCACCGCAGCCCTTGCCTTGGTCGCGACTACTGGCATGTACCAGATATGCAATGCGCTCGAACGGCTTTTTGTCCCAAAGGCATTCACTGTGCAACTCCTTTTCCTCTATAGGTACCTGTTCGTGCTTGTGGAGGAAGCCTCACGCGTGCGCATAGCCAGGTCCCTGAGAAGCTTCCATTCCAAGGGAACAGGGCTCAAGGTGTATGCTTATATGATCGGACACTTGCTGCTCAGGACCGTAGATCGCGCTCAACGAATCCACATTGCGATGCGTTGCAGAGGGTTCGACGGAGACATACGCGCTATCAGGGTGTCCCAGATCCGGGTAATAGACGTCTGTTTCCTGATCGGATGCGTTGCGACCTTTGCCCTTATGAGACGTTACAACCTTACTGAATGGCTGGGCACCATTGCTACCAGGCAGTTCCTATGAGTCATCATATTGTCGAAATTCAGGATCTCCAGTATACCTACCCTGACGGGACCAATGCCCTTCGGGGCATCTCCCTGAAGATCGTTCATGGCGAATCCGTGGCCATCATTGGTGCCAATGGCGCAGGCAAATCCACCCTGCTCAAACATCTGAGCGGCTGCCTTGTGCCAGAGAGAGGGAGTGTTCGCATAGGCGGGGTCCCCATCACAGCAAAGACGCTTCCTCTCGTACGGAAGACTGTGGGCATGGTGTTCCAAGATCCCGATGATCAGCTGTTTATGCCTTTGGTAAAAGAGGATGTGGCCTTTGGTCCATTGAACCTCGGTCTGCCTGCCGAGGAAGTAGAACAACGCGTTGGCTGATCGGCCACCATACCGCCTTTCTAACGCGTTAAAGATGCCATAGAAATAGTTGGTGCGAGCCATTTGGCTGATCGGCCACCATACCGCCTTTCTGCTGGTGAAAAACGAAGTGTCTCCATTGCCACGGTCCTGGCAATGGATCCGAGCATCCTTGTCATGGATGAACCCAGCTCCCACCTCGATCCCAAGGCACGGCGTCAGCTCATCGACCTGCTCAGCTCTTTTCATCATACAAAGATCATTGCAACCCACGACCTTGACCTGGCCCTGGACCTGTGTCCAAGGACCACCATTCTCAAGGAAGGCCGGATCGCTGCCGATGGACCTACGCTGGAATTCCTCCAAGATGGCGATCTCTTACAGTCCTGCCGACTCGAAAAACCGCTTCGTCTTCAAGGCTGTCCTGTGTGCAACCGTTAGTTAGGACAGGCCGATGGCCATATCAGCGCTTTTTCCATGTGCCTGAGGCATCTTCAACCCACCATCCAGGCTTGGCGCTGCGTTGCCATTCCTTGGCAAAGGATTCTTGGACCTTGTCAAGGTCGGATTCCTTTACACCCAGGGCCTTTGCCACTTCCTTATAGAGCTCTCTGCGGTCATCATTTTCAGCTTTGACCAAGGGATTGAGCTTGGCCCTCTCCTGCATGGAAATGGCACTCGTGTCACGAACAGCTACAAACCCATCCTTTCCCTCTCCTATCGCGCCAGCTTCAAAAAACGGCATGAGGGCCGCTGCTCGAACTTTCATCTTTTCTTTGATCGCCAGGATCGCAGGATTCGATACCGATATGTCAGCTTCAGCAGCCTCTGCACTAACAATCAATTTCCACGAATCGAGCCAGGAACTCTCACCGCCCTTGTTGGTTACCGTAGTATCTTCATCCGGAGGCACCTCAAGAGAACGGATATCTTCCACTATCTTTTTTGCAGCCGTATCGACCTCCTTTGAAGGATAGAAATACACATTGACAGTGAGGCAGGCACCTATGAAGCATATGAACACCACTACCTGTGATAACGTTAACCCTTTTCTCATTGCACTCCTCCTTTTCTCGAGTTCATGGTCTCGCCTCTTTTTTTCTTCTTTGCTGTTCTCGTGTATAGCCATACAACCACAATGTGTGGTTCTCAAGTCAGCGGCCTCCACTCGCGCCCATAATATCTCTAAGCCAGCTTGCGAACCACACCTTTCTGTTCGGTGTCATCACCTTTATCGGCATCGAAATGCTTGGCAGTCTCAGTCCCCGTAGGATCAAATACTCCTCCTTGCCTTTCGGGATCCCATGTATGTCGAGCCAACCGTCCTCAAGTGACAGCCGAATGCCCATCCTGTCGTAGTAGTATTCGTCAAAATATCGGTACACACCTGTGGAAAGCGCTGTGGCAAGTCCCTTTGATCCGCCTACACGTGCCAGTTTGTTCACTGCAGTAGCGTCTATTTTCTGGCTCACCCCTTTCTTTTTTACCGTATGAATATCTGCGGTAAATGCGCGTGCATAAGGAAACGTAAAGCCCATCACGAGCCCCTTGATTTCACCGCTGATACTGCCCGAAATAGAGCCAAACTGAAAAGGCCCTGTGAGCTGGGCAAGGTCAATATCTCGAATGACGATATCAGAACGGACCTCAGGAGCAGGGCCAAAAAGGCCCTCTGCTGCCATATTGGAACACGTTACCATGCCGTCCAAACCTGTAAGGGTGAGGGACCCTGATGCAGTAAGCGCACCGTCAGCCAGCTTGATGTCTGACAGATCTCCTTCGAGGATCATATCGTAGGGGATATCCAACAGACCTCTGAAGGCCTCCTTGATGGCGAGCCTCGATATCCCAAGCTGACATGTACCTGATGATGCACCGTGAGGCAAGATCTGCATATCGATGTGTTCTATCCCTATTCGACCATCACCAGCAGTATAGTCTATAGCGCCAGTAAGCCATATAGAGTCTTTGCCAGAAGTAATCGCATTGAACCAACCGTTCACCTGTCCGGCACCACTTCTTCCAAACAGGGAAGAGCACACCGGCCCAAGCGCAATGTTTTTGAACGCAAGGGAAGCCTCGCCTTTTCCTGTCCCTGACCACACGCCTTGATACCTACCGTTTTCGATCCTCATGGAGCCACCTGACAGAGTTACTTCAAGGGGCTTTGTCAATGTAAAGGTGTTTTCTGCGAGCATGAATTCCGCAGCGAGCAAAGGAATAGTAATATCCTTGTAGGAGAAATCCGATACCGTGATCCTGCCTTGATCGATCGGATTGTGCCGACCACGACCGAGTGCGTGCAATGCGCCTGCAGTGCCCACAGAAAAAGGGATGTCTGCTTCTACTCGCATGACAGATACACCCAACGCTGGAACTGAACCAGAAGCCTTTCGTAAGGAGAGCATCCCCTGTATACCGTTGGAGCCTTCCTTTGAAGCATACGAGGCTGCAACTGAGAGGCTACCTGAGGCAGCACACCCATTGAGCCAGGGAACTGCGCCGCTTAGACCATCCTGAACGAGACAACGGGTCAGACCTTGGAGGGAAAGTTCCGATGCCTCTACTTCCGTCAGTATGGCACGCCCATGTGTATCCGAAGAGATCACGCCTTTAGCACGAACCTGGCCTATCTCCTTGAGGTCAACTGCAAGTGACCTTACGTGCAGGTGGGGCCCAAGGCTACGCAGCCCAACATCCACCCGGAGAGTTGGTTGCAGCTTGGCAAGGTCTGCATACATTCCGCCCCATACCACCTCGCCACCAGTAATACGCACATCAGCACTCAGATCCGCAGGAACACCATCGAGCGTACACATAGCCCTGCCTTTGAGTGTGAAGTTGACCCTTTCGGCCATTTTTTGAAAATCCGGCGAGTTGAACGCAACGTCCCTAGCATCTAATGAAACAACACCTGCTACTGAACGACCGTTCTGAAGAGCGATGGATCCTTGAGAGGCAAGAGAAACCGTACCTTTCCACGAAAACGACCTTACTGGCTCAGGAAGGAGAGCGCGCACCAGGCCTTTCTCGATCTTATCCAGTATGACCTGGTCCGCAGCAATCTGCCAGTCGATGCGGTCTGGCCTGTAAGCTATCGAGCCTGCCCACGAGCCAAACGGTGTGGCAGCCATGCGCTCACTCTTAGCAACGAATGCCGTTGGAACACCCCTGGCAAATGTAGCACTGATAGCAAGGTCTGTGCGTATACCCAACTCAGGAGAAGCCCCTCGTGCAATACGGAGATCCTCACTCACGACTGTTCCATGGACCGTAAGATCATCCATACTACCAGTCACCTCTACGGTGGCCTTTAGTGAGCCTCTCACGCCGAGGACAGACTGAAGTACAAGACCCTTCGCGTCTACATCAATGCACAGGCCATGCCTTGGAACATCCTGTGATGGTGGAGGATGAAGCATCAAAGAGAGTGTCCCTGCTGCAAGTGGCCTCATCCCTACGAGGGAAGAAATTGCAGGGATATCTACCGAAGGGAGCACAAGTGTCCCGTGAGATACAACTATCGTGTCCTTTTCTACATGAAGTACCAGGCGTGATGGTTGTGTTGTTGCGGTTGCCAGTGATAGCTCAAGATCACCGTACTGCTCACGAGGAAATGCAGTCCATACTATACGTATTCCTTGGAGCACATACTCATGATCGCCTGAACCAATCCTCACCTCTCCATCGAGCAGTCGAGCATTGCAAAACCGCCAGAGCCACCTCGGGAGGCGGATAGAGCCAGGAAAAGGCATTGCAGCTTTGCTGGTATGCTTCTCTCTCGGCTGGCTCGAGTCCGAAGGTACCAACCGCACACGAACACCACTGAGCATCAGATCATCGATACGTGCTCTAAGCGCTCCTAGTAGCCCTACCGTGACACCGACGTTATCTACTGAGAGGACCATATCAAGGCCTCCCATGTGGGACGTAAATACCACGTCAGTGGCAGCAATCGTCAACGGATACCGAGCTTCTAGGTGTCCAATGGTTAGAGCACTGGCCGTGGTGCTCATCACTCGTTCTAGGTAGTGACGGAACCCATCCGAGTTCACAATGAGATGGATTGCAAACGCACCTGCGCACACGCAGCATCCCACACACACGATGCCTACAAGACCGATCTTGGTAACGTACCGTAGGAAGGTGTTACCATTCATGTGCACACGACCATCCCTTGGCCGGCATCAAGGTAGGCGAAGACATGCCTCGTGCGTACTCAGCAAAAAGAAACCACCGTAGGTTCCTTGGCCTTTTCGAACCCGGCCACTTTTTGTCCTCACACACCCAAAACTATACTACATTGTTTTCTACGAGCCTTAATCCTTACCCATCGAGAAATGCAACACAAAACCACGTGCGAGCATTTTGTCAGGCTCCTATCTTGTGGGGTATTATGTGACAGTCGTCAACAGGATCTGCAAGTGACCGAGCATCGTATGGGAGCTCTCCTAAAAGATATCTGGTGAGAGAAACGATGGGACTCCCCATTCCTGAGCGTTTTGTAGAAGTATGTACCGATAAGAAGCATATGTATCTAAAGAAGGGCTTTGAGTTCCTCGGCTCTTTTCTCGATGCGTACTCATACCAGTGGTCCACCTCCGAGCAAAGAGCACCCTCCACGCATCAGATGACTTCCCATAAAGGTCGAGGAACACTGGCACGAATCGTACTGGATACTGAGACAAAGGAATCTGCGCTCATAAAACATTATCAACGCGGCGGCTTGTTCCGTCGTCTGCTCGGCGACCGATATTGGTGTAGCAGCAGGTTCTTGAGGGAACTCAGTGTAGCAGAGGCTGCCCTCTTACATGGGGTACCTACTGCTGAAATACTGGCACTCGTCATTGAAAGAAACGGCTTTTTGTACTGTGCCGATCTTGTGACGCGAGAGATCCCAGGCGCCATTGATCTCGGCACCTACCTTGCACAGAACTCCTCGCTTGCCAGCCAGTCAGATCGTGGTGGAAGGATAGAGGGACTTCTTTCGGCAGTAGCCGGGCTTCTGCGGACGATGCATGCCGCCGGTATCTTTCATGCAGACCTCAATGTCAAAAACATTCTAGTGCAAGAAGCGGATGACTCCCTTAGATGCTACGTCATTGACTTAGATCGCGCACGATTGAGGCCTTTGCTGAGACCTTCAGAGCGGATCAAGAACCTCAAACGTCTTTATCGATCCCTGGAAAAGACCGGCCTTATCCCGGATCATATGACCGAAGGACATCTATCGAGATTCGTCGAGCTCTATTGCGAGAAGGAGCCTGAGATGCTGCTCAAGACAAAAAAACTCCTTGGGACAGCATCCTTGTCGCTGCGGTTCCACCGGCTGCTCTGGAGACTTACACGGGGAAACAGGAAATGAACCGCATACTTGTCGTTAGGGCCGGTGCCCTTGGCGATACGATCATGGCGACCAGCATTGCCCACTCCCTCAAGAAATGCTATCCAAAGGCAAAGGTCGATTTCCTCGCTACCAAAGGAATGGAACCTCTGTTTACCCTTACACCATGGGTAGATACGGTCTACTGCCTTGGCTTTCGGAAGGTGCCCTGGTCAATCGACCCATGGAAACGATATGTGCTCAGTAAGCTCAATCGCTCACGATATGACCTTGCCATCCTTTTAGAGACGCACGCTTCTTTGGTTCGTTTTTTCTCAAAGATCAAGGCCACTGCACAGGTCTCGATCACCTCTGACACCTGTGCCGGCCACGCAATAAATACCACTCATACCGTCATACGGTACCACAAGCTCCTCTGGCAGGCAGGGATTATTCCACAGGAAGTCACCTCACCACAGCTCCGTGTGTCAACAAAGGATACACAACGAGCAGCGAAGCTCCTTAGGGCACTCGCCATTGACTGCACAAGGCCTATCGTTGCAATGCATCCAAGCAACAGCTTTAGGCAGCGTAAGCCCATACGACGCTGGCTCATGCCACATGACAGGCGGAGCTGGCCCGAACATAACTGGTGCAGCCTTATCCTTGCCCTTGCCCGCAGATATCCTGCAGCACAATATGTGCTGATCGGCACCACATGGGACCGTCAGCTCAACACCCGTATCCTGGAGCAGACCACACGGCTCAATCCACACATGAGGATAGTAAATATGGCAGGGATGACGGACATTCCACTTGCAGCAGCACTGATCGAGCACTGTGACGCATTGATCTCGACCGACTCCGGCCCTATCCATATCGCAGCAGCTGTTGGCACACCTATCGTCGGGCTCTACGGACCAACCCGCTATGCAGAGACACGACCGTTTTGCGATAGAGCAAAGGCAGTCATCCTCAAGAAAGATCTCCTGTGCCAACCTTGTTACGGATCTCCTTTACAAAAAGAATGCAAAGATGCAGTATGCATGCGGTCGATTACAGTATCCGACGTCCTTGGCGCCATCGCTCATCTAGGGATCCTGGAGGCTGATGTGGTGCGGGCTGAACGGGCAAGGAACATCGCCGCAAACGAAGTGACAGGGCCACCACAGGCACGAATGCAGAACGATCCTGGTAGTGAGACCTCACCCGTTGCAGTATGACTACTACAAAAAAGGCGCCGTCTGCCATACACTACCTCCTGATAGGGCATACGGCAGAGTAGGAAGTGAACCGTGGACCACATCGCACACACCACGCAGCTAGGAATATTCAAGGGCCTCGGCCGAATCTATCGCTACGCATTGCCCTACTGGAAACATATTCTCCTCACCTTCGTCAGCATGATGATATTTGCAGGCTCACTCACCGGAAGGGCATATTTGGCAAAACCGCTCCTTCATATGTTCACGGGTGCACCATCGCAGCCTGCGCCAACGCTCGACCTCAAGGGTGCACTACGAATGTTCGTAGATAAAAACGCTACAGTCCAGAACCAGGAACGCTCGGAGGGGGAGTCTAGCCCTGAACAGCTCGCACAACAGCGGCTCCAGGCCCTTGCGCCGCTTGTGGTTCTGGCCTTGTGTATAGCGATGTTGATATCTGTATTCGGCTTTCTCAAAGATTACCTCTCTGCCTACGTCTCCAACAGAATGGTTATAGATCTTCAGTGCGACCTTTGCACTAAGTTCCTCACTATGCCCATGTCATTCCACACACGGCTCAAAAAGGGTGATGTGTTCAGTCGGCTCAACAGCGACGTTGGAAGGGCTGCGATAAGCTTTCAGTTGATCTTTGGAGACCTCCTTCAAGAACCGTTGACCCTCATCGTAGGCATTTCAGCCATGTTCGTGCTCAACTGGCAGCTCACGTTGCTCCTCGGTCTAGCCATGCCCCTCTTAGTGCTTCTCACCATCAGGTTCGGCAAAAAGATCCGCAAGAAAAGTACCAAACGCCAGGAGATGGTGGGCGTGCTTATGGACTCCATGATTCAGATGTTCTCAGGGATCAAGGTGGTCAAGGGCTTCGGTATGGAGCATTACGAGAGCAAGCGCTTCAGCAAGATAAACGCCGAGCTTTTCAAGAGGACTATGAAGGTCGAAAAAACTGGTGCTACCAGCCGTTATGTAACCGAATTCCTCAACCATGTGACAGCCATCTTTCTTATAGGAGCAGGTGCCCTTGCGGTCACCAAGGCATGGTTTGGGCTGAGTTTTGCCGTGCTCGGCACCTTTGTAGCACTGGCAATTACCCTTTACAAACCGGTCAAGAATCTTTCCCAGGCATACAACAAGATCTCAGACTCGATGGCCGGAATTCAAAGGGTATACGAGATCATGGATCTCGATCCTCGAGATCTCGAGCAGAATGGCACCCTGGAGATGCATGGGGTTCACAAAGGAGTACGATTTGACCATGTGTATTTTTCCTATGATGGGGTGACAACGGTGCTCAAAGATATTACCTTCGAGATTCGAAAAGGCGATACCGTGGCTCTCGTAGGAAAGACAGGCGTAGGCAAGACAACGTTGAGCGACCTCATCCTCAGGTTTTACCAGCCCACGAGTGGCGCTATATACATCGATGATATCGATATCAGAGAGTTTTCAAGGGAGTCCCTGCTCCGTCATATCGCTGTCGTCACGCAGGAGCCTTTTTTGTTCGATACAAGTGTGGAGGAGAATATACGGTACGGAAGGCTTGATGCAACGCGGCAAGAGATCGAAGAAGCAGCCAAAGCAGCCTACATCCATGATGTCATTTGTTCGCTTCCTCAAGGCTATGCAACCCATGTAGGAGACAGGGGAGCCCGACTCTCTGGTGGTGAACGCCAGAGGATCGCCATCGCTCGTGCTATCTTGAGAAACCCGTCAATTCTCATACTGGATGAAGCAACAGCGGCCCTGGATGCTGAATCCGAGAAACTCGTACGGGATGCAATAGAAAACCTCATGCGAGGAAGAACAACGATAGTCATCGCCCACCGCTTTTCAACGATCAAGAACGCCGACATGATTGTCCTTTTGGACGAGGGACAGGTATCCATGATCGGCACTCATGAAGAGCTCATCCAGAAAGGTGGACTGTACAAGGAACTGTGCGACATGCAGTTTCTTGCTAATGACACATCTACCATGCATTCACAGGGCGCAGCCCATGAGCCATGTAACGCCTCCTAGGAACGGCAAGGCCCCACACCACCTGATCAACCGCACCGGGGCACCTGACATCACATAGAGATGTAGGCAACAAAGAGAACCGAAAAAGGCACTGAGTCTTTTTGATGAACGACAGCGTCTCGACACATATCCCTGTCCACAACAGATCGCCTCATCCCGTAGGAGAAGCTCAGCGAATTGCGCTCATACACGATTGGCTTACCGGGATGCGCGGAGGAGAGAAATGCCTTGAGGTACTGTGCCGCCTCTTTCCTTCGGCAGATATATACACCCTTTTTCGCCGAAAAGGATCAGTTTCCCCATGCATTTCCTCACACCACATCACGACCTCTTTTTTGCAACGGATCCCCTGCGTTGCAACACACTATCGCGCGTTGCTTCCGCTGTTTCCGCTCGCGATCGAGGGATTCGATCTCAAGGAATATCACCTCATCATAAGCACGTCTCACTGTGTCGCAAAAGGCGTTGTGCCTCCTGCTGGTGCATTGCACGTATGCTACTGTCTCACCCCGATGCGCTACATATGGGATTTGTACAGCGACTACGTTACCCCCCGGGCCTACAAGAAGATCCCAGCTTCTGTTGCCCGGATTATTTCTCATTACCTTCGCCTTTGGGATAGCACCTCTTCAGCACGGGTCGATCGCTTTGTAGCCAGTTCGAACTTCGTAGCATCGAGAATCCGCACGTACTATCGAAGAGATGCCATAGTGATCTATCCTCCTGTCGAAACGTCTCAGTTCACTATTTCTACGTCGAGGCCAAAAAGATACTATCTCCTTGTCGGCGCAGCAGCACCTTATAAGCGATCAGATCTTGCATTGGAGGCTTTTGTGCAGCTCGACCTTCCTCTAAGAATCGTTGGTTCCCTTCCGTCAGAGGACCTTCGCAGGCTTCGTTCTTGGCATGCACCAAACATCACGTACCTCGGATGGGTGTCTCATGAACGATTGAGAGAGCTCTATGCTGAATGTAAGGCCCTTGTATATCCAGGTGTAGAGGATTTCGGAATGGCCATGGTAGAAGCCCAATCTGCTGGTAGACCAGTCATCGCCTTTGGAAGAGGTGGCGCCCTTGAGGCCGTACGAGGTATAGATGCCGATCAAATCGAAACAACACACCCAAGAGGATGGGCCTCTCGATATACAGGGATTTTTTTCTCGGAGCAGACCGCAACGAGCCTTATCAGGGCTGTTCAGGCATTCGAACGAGTCCACGACCGCTTTGAACCTCACGAGATACGGGGATGGGCCCAACGATTTGACAGATCAGTATTCGAGAAGCACTTCATAGGATACCTTCAAACCATACTTGAAAAAGGAGACACAAACAGACAGATGTGGCATGCATGACATGTACCTGTGTCGCCCTCCTTTACCCTCCCCCTCCCCTAGTCTTTTTTAGCCTATCCGGATGCGTGCTCGCCTCGGCGAGGCCCTGTCAGCACCCGGGAGGCACCAACGGCCCAGTGGAGCCACCAATTGCAAAGCGACTGTCCGATTCACTATACTCTTGACCACATCTTCAGTAACAGGTACTGGCAAGGAGCTCTTTGTGGGGATTCTCGTAACTGGCGGTGCAGGGTTCATAGGGTCACATCTTATCGAAAGGCTACTTCAAGAGGGCCGGCCCTGCGTGTGTCTGGACAATTTCGACGACTTTTATCCCCCAGACATCAAACGCGCAAATATAGAGCCATTTCACACCTCCCCAGAGTTTCGTCTTGTAGAAGGAGATATCAGGTCTCCTGCATGCCTGCAGCAAGCATCCAAGGCAATGAAGATCACCACGATCGTGCACCTTGCAGCCCGTGCAGGCGTCAGACCAAGCATACTGCATCCGCTCCTCTATCATGAGGTGAACATCACTGGCACCATGCACATCTTGGAGTTTGCCAGACAAGAAGGCATCACGCAGCTTGTGTTTGCATCCTCATCTTCTGTGTACGGCAACAGTGACCGCATTCCTTTCCGTGAAGACGATCCCATTGACCGTCCCATATCTCCCTACGCAGCGACAAAACGGGCTGGCGAGTTGCTCTGCCACACGTATTCCTATCTTTACGGCATGCACATTACCTGCCTACGCTTTTTCACCGTCTACGGGCCCCGACAACGTCCAGAAATGGCAATTCACGCCTTCACGAGGAGGATCCACGCAGGCGAGCCTATCCACATATACGGAGACGGCACCTCCCAAAGGGACTATACCTTTATCTCAGATATCATCGACGGGGTCATGGCTGCGCTGGATCGGCCACAAGGGTACCAACTGTTCAATCTTGGAGAGTCAAGGACCGTCACCCTTGTGGACCTGATTGCCTACATAGAGGAGGCCCTTGGAAAAAAGGCCCTCGTACAGAAGCTGCCCGAGCAGCCAGGAGATGTTCGTCGGACCTATGCTGATATATCCAAGGCCCGACGGTTGCTTAACTATAGCCCATCGGTTCCCATAGAAAAAGGCATCCCCCTCTTTGTAGAATGGTTCTTGAACATGAAACAGCGCGACGCGAACAAAGGACAATCTAGTCAGCACGCTAGGCTCACGGTATGATCCTCGATGATATCATTGCCCTCACTCGTGACGAGCTACGGATCCGCAAGCAGAAGCTGCCTGAAAAGCTCCTTCTCGACAATATCAATCGCCATGGACAACCTCGTTCTCTCTCTGGACGCCTAACAGCACCACTACCACCTCACGCAAGGGCCCACATCATTGCTGAGATAAAGAAGGCCTCGCCCTCCTGCGGATGTATCCGCGAGGATTTTGACCCAATAGAGATTGCACAGCTCTACGAACGCAATGGCGCTGCAGCACTTTCTGTGCTTACCGAGGAACAGTATTTTCAAGGAAGCCTCCAGATCCTCGAACAGGTTCGATCCGTAACAACCCTGCCTTTGCTACGCAAGGATTTTTTGATCGATCCCTATCAGATTGTTGAGTCAAGATATTTCGGCGCTGATGCAGTCCTTCTCATTGTGAGGGCCCTCTCCAATGATCTGTTGGCTGACCTCCTGTCCCACACCCATGCACACGGGATGGAAGCGCTCGTCGAGGTGCACAACGGACAAGAGCTGAAACAAGCCATGGCAGTAGGCGCGAAACTTATCGGCATCAACAACCGCGATCTCTCTACCTTTCGAACAGACCTTGCCACAAGCGAGCGTCTTGCAGCCCTTGTTGATCGAGACGTTGTACTTGTCAGCGAAAGCGGCATACATACGGCCGAGGACATCCAGCGGCTCACTGCATGTGGCATCAAGGCCTTCCTTGTTGGAGAAACACTCATGCGAGCGCCATCCCCAGGGCAAAAACTCAGGGAACTCCTTCAATGGTAAAGATAAAGGTCTGCGGCATCACGCGGCCTGAGGATGCCTTCTGCGCAGCAGAGGCCGGTGTAGATGCCCTGGGATTTGTATTCTATACCCAAAGCCCTCGCTTTATCCGACCAGAGCAGGCACACAAGATCATAGCCAAGCTACCACCGTTTATTACTCCTGTTGGTGTATTCGTCAATGAAGAAGTCGATGTAATCGAGCGGATCATCAAAGAGACCGGAATCCAGGCTGTTCAGCTCCATGGGGACGAATCCCCTGCATTGTGCACACAAGTCCCCTCCAAGGTTATAAAGGCATTCCGCATACAGGGGCACAGCATACCAGAGGCCCTTATCTCCCAGTACAAGGTTGACGCAATCCTACTGGATGCTTACTGCCCTCACCGTCCAGGAGGGACCGGCATGACATTCCATTGGCAATCAGCTGCCGAGATCAAGCGGTATGGTCCGGTAATCCTTGCAGGTGGGCTGACACCCGAGAATGTTGCCGCTGCGATTTCGTGTGTGGCCCCCTATGCAGTAGATGTCTCCTCAGGGGTCGAGACCGCTCCCGGAAAAAAAGATCCTCGTCGTATAAGGGAGTTCGTTGAAAAGGTCAGACAGAGTACGGAATAAACATGCTCGCTCAGATTCGCGCCTCTCCTCGCTGCCATGCGGCCCTTTTGCTTGCCTGTGGGGTGCTTCTGTGTACGCTCAACAATAGCAATGCCAACGATGATAGCCGTAGCGTTCCATCTGAGGACATCTCGCCCTACCATCTTGAAGCAGATCTTCTCCATATTGATGGACCAAGCAAGACGATCACTGCTACCGGTCGGGTGCAGGTAAGTAGAAAAACCGTGCGCCTTGAAGCTGACCACGCACTCGTTGATCTGAGGAGTGGTACTAGCATTGCCACAGGCAATGTCCGCCTCACCAAAGGCAGTGATGTCCTCGAGTGCGATCGATTGGAATACCACTGGCGGGAAGAGACTGGACAGATTCAGAACGGTATCCTTCACATCGAGGAAACAGGATACACGATCACCGGCCGTTCACTCACAAAGAACGGTCCGGACACGTATTCTCTCTATGACGGATCGTTTACCACATGCGACTGCCCTCCTTCCCACACCCTTCCATGGCAGATAGTAGCCCACTCTTCGCAGGTTACGTTCGGCGGCTATGCACGGATAGAGAAGGCATCATTCCATCTTTTGGAGAAACCGGTACTGTCGATGCCCGTCATCTATCTGCCGGTAAAGTTACACAGAGAGTCTGGTTTTCTGCTTCCTAGGATTGGACATTCAGGAAGGAACGGATTTGAATTGAGCTTGCCTTTGTATTGGGCACCACGTGCGAGTACAGATGCCACCCTTACCTTTCAGGGACTGACGAAAAGGGGATTCAAACCAGAGGTTCAATTCCGATACGTGCCGAATACACGTACCTCAGGCGAAATAGACGCTCAAGGACTTTACGATCTTAGGGAGGATTCGTTCCGCTACGGAATCAAAGCAACCCATCTCCAGCACATGTCTCCCTTTTTTTATAACAAACTCAACCTGCGTCTAGTGAGCGACAATGCCTACCTTGTGGATTTCCCTGAAGAAATCGGTCACCCGGCAGATCGATTCGTTGAAAGCCACGCTGGGTTTGGCCTGACGACTGAAAACATCCATGCAGCCGCTCAAGTATCCTACGCTGATCTGGTATCAGAAACAGGGGCAAGCTACGTACCACACAAGGTACCGCTGATCCATGCAGAGGTCCTGAGAACCCCGCTGGTTTCGCCTCACATCTCCTATGGATGTTCGTCGTCACTGATGAACTTTGTGAATGAAAAAGGCTGGCACAGGGTACGGGTCGACCTCTTCCCTCGCCTTTATGTCTCTCCTCCCCTGACAACAAGGGGGCTGGGGATCCAGGCCGAAGTAGGTATCCGGCACACCGGTGACTGGAACCATTGGGAACATTCACGATCAGAAAGGGGCAGCCACCGAGAGGTGATTCGAACTGCAGCCACCACGTCGCTTCCCCTTTGGAAGCGTTTTCAATGGGGCTCGTACCGTTTGTTTCATGTAGTCACTCCAGCAGTACGCTACCAGTACGTAGAGCCTATCGCTGGCCAGAAACCAGCACTCTTCGATGGAATCGATGCCTACTGGAGGAGGAATCTCCTTACCTACTCATTATCTACTACCTTGCGAGGCTCTAGACACGATACACCTGCACCAGCGCCTCATGCTGTCTCATTGATCGAAGGCAGTCGTACTCAAAGCATTGACTTCACCAGGCTTGACACCCATGGCCTAAAGGACTCACTATCAGACGTTATCGCTAGGATCGCGATAAGCCCTCGTCGCTACTTCTCATTTCTGGTAGATCTGGGCTGGGATACACCAGGGCATCGACTTCGATCCCTCCGCACAGGAATCAGGGCATCGGATCTCCACGAGAAGTACCTTGTTGACATTGGCTACGTATCAGTACGGGCCTTTCAGGTTATGCCGTTGACCAAAGGAGAACTTCTCGACGCGTATGAAAGGCCTTTTTTTTTCCAGGGTGTAGGTAAAACTGTTCAGGGAAGTGTGAGGGCTCAGATCAGCCCTTTTCTCAAGGCCTCATTGAGGACGGTCTACCTTGTCGAGGCATCAGGAAAGATCGAGAACCGGCTCGACCTGCAGTATACCTCTCGGTGTAACTGCTGGGCAGTCATCGTTGGCTTCCGTCAGACGGTGCGGCCAGAAGACATCGGCGTTTCGGTTCGCTTCTCCCTGGAGGGTCTAGGTGCTCGTTTCTGACAATCGATAATTAATAGGATCCGTACGGCCGATAAAAGATAAAAGAAGGATGATACGGACCGCATGCGGTTGTCTTGAGAAAAAGGCAACCTTGTTCTATTGTTATCAGTAGCTAACTAACTTTTATGCTGCACCGGTCTGTTGCATGACGCCCATCGATAGATGGTTATACTCGGCCCACACCACTACGACCACCGCGCCCCGGACCGCAGTGACGCTGTGCCATCAGGGCGTGCTATGAAGGTCACTATCAAAAGGAGAAGATCGTGAAGGGATTGATTCTCAGCGGAGGTAAGGGGACCAGGCTGCGGCCTATTACCCATACCCACGCCAAGCAGCTCATTCCCATTGCAAACAAGCCCATACTGTTTTATGGACTCGAGGCAATTCGAGACGCTGGCATTCATGATATCGGCATTATCGTTGGAGACACGTGGAAGGAAATACAGGAAGAAGTGGGCGATGGTTCCCGCTGGGGTGTCAACATTACCTACATCCACCAGGAAGCGCCGTTGGGCCTTGCGCATGCAGTGCTCACTGCTGAAGCGTTCCTCAGAGGTGAACCGTTCGTCATGTACCTTGGTGATAACATTATAAAGGATGGTATCAAGAGGCTTGTCGACGAGTTTATCAAGAAAAGGCCTACTAGCCAGATCCTCCTGGCTCGTGTCAGCAATCCTAGTCAGTTCGGCGTTGCAGAACTAGAGGACGGCAAGGTTGTCCGTCTCGAAGAAAAACCAAAAAAACCTCGGAGCGATCTTGCACTGGTAGGCGTGTATATGTTCGACGACATTATTTTCGAAGCTGCCAGATCGATCACACCATCGTGGCGTCAGGAGCTCGAAATCACTGATGCGATTCAGTGGCTCATTGACCACGGATATCAGGTGGTCCCGCATATCGTACAGGGTTGGTGGAAGGACACCGGTAAACTAGAAGACATGCTCGAAGCAAACCGAATCATGCTCGACACCATGCAATCACGGATAGAAGGGTACGTAGATGACCAATCTGACATGCAATTCAAGGTCGTGGTGGAAAAGGGTGCGCATATCGTAAGGAGCGTGATTCGTGGGCCAGCTATCATAGGAAAGGATACTCGCGTGGTAGACTCCTTTGTCGGCCCATTTACTTCAATCTACTACAATTGCCGCATCGAACATGTAGAAATAGAGCACAGTATCATTTGCGAGAACACAACCATTGTGGATACGCCATCCCAGCGCACCCTCCGTATCGAAGACAGCCTCATAGGAAAAAACATAGAGATCATCCGCAGCGACAAAAAACCTCGTGCGTACCGATTTCTCCTTGGCGACAGTAGTCGAGTGGAGCTACTATGAAATTACTTGTCACTGGCGGGGCAGGGTTCATAGGGTCGAACTTTATCCACTACATGTGCGAGGTGCATCCTGAGTACGAGATCATCAATCTCGATCTTCTTACCTATGCAGGCAATCTGGAAAACCTCGCGGATATCCAAGGCCGTCCTGGCTATCGATTTGTCCATGGCGACATTGCCGATATGAACCTTGTCAGCGAGATCCTGTCCGAGCCGATCGATGCAGTGGTCAATTTCGCCGCAGAGAGCCATGTCGACCGTAGCATCGAAGACCCACGGAGGTTCCTTATAACCAATGTCATCGGTACCCAGACGCTCCTGGAGGCTGCTCGGATGAATGGTGTACCACGATTCATCCACATCTCGACAGATGAGGTCTATGGCTCCTTGGGACCTACGGGAAGCTTTACCGAGGAAAGCCCCTTAGCGCCAAACAGCCCCTATGCAGCGAGCAAGGCAGCAGCAGACCTACTTGTTCGCTCCTATTGGAAGACCTACCGATATCCAGCGATCATCACACGTTGTTCGAACAATTACGGCCCCTACCAGTTTCCAGAAAAACTTATACCGCTTTTCATTACCAATGCGCTGGCTCACGAACCGCTTCCTGTGTACGGGGATGGCCTGTACGTAAGGGATTGGATATATGTACGGGATCACTGCCGCGCCATCGATATGGTACTGCACAAAGGCCAGGACGGCGAGATTTACAATATCGGAGCATCGCAAGAGAAAACAAACCTGGAAATAACTCGATATATACTCGATACGCTCAAGTGCGACCCAGGACTTATCCGGCATGTTCGCGATCGTCCTGGACACGATCGTCGCTACGCTATAAACAGCAGCAAGATACGAACCACCTTAGGGTGGGAACCCGAGTACACCTTTGAAGAGGCCATGTCAGCCACTATACGCTGGTATGTTGAACATAAAACGTGGTGGACAACGATCAAGAGTGGTGACTACAGAACCTATTATGAACGGCACTACGGAGCGCGCTAAGCCTCGTAGTTGCACCTCATACACACTGGTAGCGAGGAGCCATATCGAGAGACACACCCTGCCTATATCGATTCTGTAACCAAGGCAATCCCCTAGAGATCAGGTGAAGAGGAGGACGACAAACGTTTTCATGCGACTTCTCATCTTTGGTGCTCGAGGTATGCTGGGCACAGATCTTGTGTCTTTGTGCGAAGGACGACATTGCCTCAGAGCGATCGACATACAAGAGGTCGACATCACGGATGCCGAGGCTGTCAGAGCTGAGGTGGTAGGGTTCGGCCCTGATGCAGTTATCAATGCTGCTGCATACACCGACGTAGACGGGAGCGAGGCTCATCCGGATGAAGCCTTTCGGGTCAATGCAGAAGGAGTGGCACATATCGCTGCTGCCTGTAGTGCGTGCGGTGCAAGTCTCTACCACATCAGCACTGACTATGTCTTCGATGGTCTGAAGCAAACTCCCTACACAGAAGACGATGTCCCCAGGCCCCTTGGCGTATATGGAAGGTCCAAATGGGAAGGAGAACAAAGGGCGAGTAAGCTCCTCGATCGAATCTGCATCGTCAGGACGGCATGGCTCTACGGACGGGCTGGCAAGAACTTTGTCACAGCTATTCTCAGTCAGGCAGCAACAAAACCTGAATTACGGGTCGTAGCAGACCAAAAGGGCTCACCGACGTATACCAAAGACTTGGCCCGGGCCCTCGTGGCACTGGTTGAAGGCAGACTGCTCGGGATCTATCATGTCACCAACAGCGGATCGTGCACATGGTACGAATTTGCACGTAAGATACTGTCTGTCGCAGGCATTACAGGTGTCACGGTAATCCCTATAACCACAGCAGCACTCGGCCGTCGTGCGCCACGGCCTGCCTACTCAGTCATGGACTGCTCGAAATTCGAACGATGCACAGGCATGCGGCTGCGGCATTGGGAGGCTGCGCTGGAGGATTTTGCCCGATCTCTCCCACGTGTGTGACATATGCTCAACAGATGTGTGGGCAAGGAGTGTATACGATGAAAAAGGTGCTCATTACAGGTGGGGCAGGCTTTATAGGTTCACACCTTTGCGAACGATTCCTGGAAGAGGGATATTCCGTGATCTGCATGGATAACCTCGTCACAGGCAGCCTCCTCAATATCGGCCATCTCTTCAAGAACGAACGGTTCACCTTCATAAAGCAAGACGTTACCAACTATATCTATGTTGAAGGTGATCTCGAGTACATCCTCCATTTTGCCTCACCTGCCAGTCCTGTTGATTATCTAAATCTTCCCATACAGACGCTTAAAGTTGGCTCGTTAGGAACCCATAAGGCACTGGGTCTTGCAAAGGAGAAAAAGGCTCGATTCTTGCTTGCCTCGACCTCTGAAGTCTACGGTGACCCGTTAGTCCACCCACAGCGTGAAGACTATTGGGGAAATGTAAATCCGATCGGTCCGAGAGGTGTGTACGATGAGGCAAAACGCTTTGCCGAGGCCCTCACCATGGCGTACCACCGGTATCACGGGGTAGATACGCGCATTGTGAGGATCTTCAATACCTACGGCCCCCGGATGCGTATCGATGACGGCAGGGTAGTCCCTACCTTCATTGCTCAGGTGCTCCGTGGCGAGGACCTCACTGTATTCGGCGACGGATCGCAAACGCGGAGCTTCTGTTATGTCTCCGATCTGATCGAGGGCATCATTAGGCTGCTTCACGCAGATTTCCATGAGCCGGTCAATCTAGGAAACCCTCAGGAAATGTCGATCCTTTCGTTTGCACAAAAGATCGTGGAGTTGACTGGCTCGCAATCGAAGATTGTGTTTCGGCCTCTTCCTGTCGATGATCCAAAAGTGCGAAGGCCAGACATATCCCTGGCCACGAAACTCCTCGGATGGACACCCAAGGTGTCGCTCGATGAGGGATTGAAAAAGACGTTCGAATATTTCAGGACACATGTGGAACGGGTCCCTCCTAAGAAAGGGTCCTGTGGAAGTGAGTGAGAAAACGTTCACATCATGCCGCCAGCTATCAAGAGAGGGACCAAAAGCACTCAGACGACAACCTGCCTTATAAGGAGAGTGACCACCAGCTATGGCTTCAAAGCACATCAAGAGAAAATCAACCATTCAGGAATATATTGAGTCGATACTCATTGCAATCCTGCTGGCACTCTTCATACGTACCTTTATTGTGCAAGCGTTTAAAATCCCTTCAGGCTCCATGATCCCCACCCTACTTGTGGGCGATCATATTCTTGTCAATAAGTTCATCTACGGGCCACGTATCCCCTATACGCCCTACCGCCTCTTCCATTTCAAGAGGCCACAGCGTGGTGATGTGGTGGTGTTTCTCGAGCCAACCACGAGAAACAAGGATTTCATAAAACGGGTTATCGGCCTCCCAGGGGAGACTATTCAGGTAATCAATCGCAAAGTCTACATAAATGGAGTTCCGTTAGATGAACAACGGTACGCCTACTTTTCCAGCACTTCCTATAACAGGGAACTCGACAATTTTGGACCACTCACGATCCCGGACGATTCGTATTTCATGATGGGCGACAATCGGGAGAACAGTTCGGACAGTAGGGTATGGGGTCCGGTGCCATTTCACCTGATCAAAGGAAAGGCATTCTTGATCTATTGGTCATGGGATGGTGCCAAGCGACGGATCCAGTGGAGCCGTCTCGGAGACCTCATACGATGACGCTTGCGTCATCCCCTGGCGGTCAGTTGCACGAGTCCGCCTCCACGAGGAGGAACAAGACCTGTGCACAAAGAAAGCCCTCACCTCACGAGCAGCGGTCCTGAGGAGAACCATACAGCTTCAGGAACGCCTACCTGCGACAGGAGGAGTGGAGCTGATCGACGTGTAAAGCCCACTCCAATACTCAGCCGCTATACGGTGTGTGGCAAGAGAGAGACGATCCGCAGAAAAGACGACGTAAAAAGATACCTTTATGTCGACAGATACAGTACCAGACTGTTTGTCCTGATCATGATAATCATCGCGCTCGGCATAGCAGATGCGTGGTTCACTTTGTACCATATTCAGGTGCATGATGCGGTTGAGGTCAATCCACTGATGAGATTTTTTCTCGGGATCGGCCCTCACGCGTTTTTTCACGTCAAGTATCTTCTCACTGCTGCATGTGTGCTAGTGCTGTGCCTCCACAAGAATATGCCGGTCGTCAGGGTACTCCTGGTAGTAATAGTACTGTTGTACCTTCTCGTTATCGCGCACCATTTATACCTTTTTCGCCTTGCCAGGTGATGCTTCTCTCCAGAGGCCTCAATGCCAAAGAGAGGAAGCTACGGAAAAAAGTCCATACGCAGGAGTTCATATGCAAGAGAAACCGCACACCATAGCCCCAGAAGCCGACGTGATCCCTGTCCGCAAGGGAGAAGAACTTGATACCGAGGCATTGCGTGCCTACCTGCAGGGCAAACTTAAGGGTTCCGAGTCTCCCCTTACCATTGAGCAATTTGCCGGTGGGCATGCGAACCTCACCTACCTGCTGCACTTCGGCGAGTATGAATATGTACTCAGGAGACCGCCAAAAGGCGACATTGCTGCGACAGCCCACGACATGGGCAGGGAGTTCAAGGTGCTATCAGTCCTCTATAAGGTGTTTCCACCTGCCCCACGGGCCTTACTGTTCTGCAACGATTCTTCGGTGATAGGTGCACCCTTTTTCATCATGGAACGCAAACGAGGGACTGTCGTCAGGCAGGTCATCCCGCCTGCCTTTGGTGGGGGCAATGATCCTGAGGTGAACCGTCGGATCAGCGAAGTCCTCATAGATACCTTGGTACAACTCCACGCAGCTGACTACCGTTCCGTAGGGTTAGCGGATCTCGGACGGCCCCAAGGCTACATGGAGCGACAAGTGCGAGGATGGACCGAGAGGTATGAACGGGCAAAAACCAAAGAGATCGACGTGGTCAAGGAGCTTACTGAGTGGCTGAAACAAAAGCTGCCAGTATCCCCACCTGCGACTTTAGTCCACAATGACTGGCGCTTGGACAACATCATGCTGGATGCCCACGATCCGGGTCGCGTCGTAGCAGTGTTCGACTGGGACATGTGCACCATTGGCGACCCCTTGGCAGATCTCGGATGCTTGCTGTCGCTGTGGTTCGAACAAGGAGAAAGTATTGGATTAGGTGTCATGCCTACACAAACCCCCGGCTTTCTTACTCGGGCCGAGGCGGTACAGCGATATGCATTCAAGAGTGGCCGTGACGTCCACAATATAGCTTACTATCACACGTTCGGGCTATTCAAAATGGCAGTCATCGTTCAGCAGATTTTTTATCGCTTCCATAAAGGTCAGACACAGGATCAGCGATTCAGGTACTTTGACGTCTTGGCAGAGATGCTCATTTCATTGGCATGGACAACTGCCAGCACGTCTTCACTATAAGCCAACGCCTCCAGTTGTACGCGTGCGCCGTGCCACACCTCGTGTCCCTTGGTCAGCTTTTCTCTTATATGCCAGGACATCATCCTGGCGGAACTTCCAGAACCTACCCATCTTGACTGCTCGTAACGTCCCCTGGCGCGCCAGTTGGATCACGTCGTCCGGGCTACAATCGAGTATGTGCGCTACCTCGCGCGATTTGAGCAATACTTCCTTTTTAACCATTGCGTAAGACCTCCATGCAGCCTGTTACTTTCCTCCCATAACACCATCCCGGCGAAGTCGCTAGAATCTATCCACCCTCGAGCGCTCCTGACGACCCATCCTCGGGTAGGCTCGACCACATCGTCCGGACTACAATCGAGTATCTGTGGTATCTCGCCGGATGTGTGCATGGCCATTCGAACCCAACCTCTTGTAGGCTCATGTGGCCGAACCTTGTACCGTACCGATACTATGTTAGCACGAGAAATAAAAATATCTACTCTTCCAGTATGTGCTCGCAGTGGGCCAGCATGGGCGAGCATGCGGCTGCCTGTCTAGTGCGGAGTCCGTGGAACTGACCGAACCGGCTTTAATTTTCTCGATAAACGTGTTAGATTCTTGCTCAATAACAGATGCACAAGCGGGGTTGGTACGAAGTATACGAGCTTACAGAGAACAACAAAGCGATGCGGTAATTCACTATGTCCATTCAATGCGCAATATGCGAAACCGAGATCTTACTGGATGATGCAACAGAGTGTCCTTTCTGCTCAGAACTATTCTGCCCCAATCACATTATGACGTGTGAGGCGTGCGGAAAACTACTCTGTGTCGACTGTATGGAATATCCTGAAGACGAGCCGTTGTGTCCAGATTGTGCCAAGTTGATTTAGGATGGCTAGTGCGAGGGGCGTGCCCATGACCTGGCAGAAGCAGTCCTATTCACTACGCCTCTGGCAGCAGACGACTCATCTGCTATCAAAAAAGGTGTAAGGTGAAGTACCCTGTCGCATCCCTGCGAGCAGTTTTTTTTTTTTGTTTTGTGCCTCGGGTCATCTAGGTGCTGGGCAGATCAACGTTTTGATTTCATTCCCACGTACCTATTCCTACTACGGCGAAACCGTTCAAGACTTTGTACCGCTGGAAGGAACGCAACTGCAGGAATCCAGAAAAGAACTTGTTCTCAGTGTGCTTCCACAATTTCAATTCTTTTATCGCTGGCCGCGACAGACGGTTCACATTGGGTATGCGTGGAATGTCATACATCATGTACAAAACGATAGGCTCGATGGGGCGCTCCACGCTGCGGATGTAAGTATAGAACATGAATTTACCGATCGGCTCAAGGCTCGTCTCGGCGGTTTGATTAGCCAGGTCTTTCTACTCCCCCAAGATCGGGCAGCTCAACCGGTCGGCCGAGTTGGATTGTTCGAGAACGGCTACGAGGATGCTCGGCTTGTAGGTCTGTATGTTGAGCCGGCCTACACACTTACCAGGGATATCTCCCTTATGGTAGGCTATCAGTACCATCAGTACCGATTCGTGGGGGAAGACAGGACCGACTTTCTGAATCGGGCCTATGTACCTACCACATTTCCGAATACTTGGGCCTTGCAGGTATACCGACATGGAAATTACGCGATTGCGCGAAGGATCCTTGGCAGATATGCCTATATCGATGCACATAAGACAAAGGTCGAGGCTCGGTGGAAGATGCTGCCTACGATGGAGCTTCAGTCTGGTGGCTCGCTAGAATTGACCTACCTGAATGAAGACGAACACGTGCTCGATGCTACCGTGTGGACAGGCCTGACAGGAGAGCTTACCAGTGATCTCTCCTTCAGGATGGTCGGCGAAGTCTCTGGAAACCTCAATGCCTTTCGGGGTGTAGTCGGACGGAGATTGCTCGGATTCGACCCTCTGGATGCATACTACCAAAAGATAAGCCTTACGTGTACCTACCTTTTTGGAGACCGTCTTCAACTGGAGTGCTCGGCCTTTTTCGTCAACGATACGTATCGACGAGTCTCCGATGTGGATGTCAACATCGCCGGGGTATACTTTCAGCCAGTATACTACTACAATGAGAACATAGCTGCTGGCATCTCGGTCGGCACCTTTACCGCTGGCCATAGGCACTTTGACCAGTACTCATTTTTCATAAGCTATACATGGAAAGGACTCAGTACACTATGACTGTGCGAAGCATTGTCTGGTTTGTCATTTTGTCTGCGGCGCTGCAGCCTGGATGCCATCGAGCCTCCTTTTCTGATGCCTCCCACCCTACACGGGCGGAGGAGGAGCCAGCAACCGGTCGCCTCCAGGGATACCACCAGCAATATCTTGTAGGTCCGGGCGACATCCTGCGCATCACCATTTACGGGCATGACGAGCTCACCAGGGAGGTAGAGGTGGATCCTGACGGTCACATCACATTCCCTTTTGTAGGACTTCTTTCGGTGAGCAACCTTACTCCACTTGAGATACAGGAAAAATTGGCCTCTGCACTCGGCCCAGACTACCTCATGAATCCGCAGGTGACAGTCAACATAAAGGAATTCAAAAGTAAGCGCTTCTACATTCAAGGAGAGGTTCAAGAGCCGGGTTCTTACCCTCTGCTCAAGGACATGACGGCATTGCAGGCAGTCATTGTTGCGAAAGGATTTACAAAGTTCGCCAATACGCGAACCCTAAAAATCATCCGCGAGACACCGGATGGCTATACTGAGATCAAGGTTAGACTTCATAATATCCTGGAAGGAACAGAACCTAAGTCATCCATGATTTTGCAGCCCAACGATACAGTGGTTGTCACCAAGTCTCTCTTTTGAGACGTGGCTCCGAGCATGTCGTTCACTACCTAATCGAGGAAGAAAGGGTACTCGCGTGCAGACTCGTGCACAGGAAACGGTGGATATCAAGCGTTATTTTCTCATCGTCTACCGCTACAAGTGGATGATACTGTGCCTCACGATTATCGTTATGGCGTTTACCGCCCTTGTTACCTATCTCATCAGGCCGACCTACAAGAGTAAGGTAAAAATTCTCGTTGCAGGAAAGGTAAGTCTCGATCGTACCTATGCCATGGATGTCCCCATGTACCAGGAAATGCCTGCGTACAAGAAGAAGGAGATCACCAAGACCCAGGCAGAAATTGCATTGAGCTGGCCGAATCTGGAGGAGGTGGTCAAGAGACTCGAACTGCATAAACTCAAGCGGCGGCTAAACCCAAGGGAATCCTTCTACATCTACGTAGATAGGATAACGAAGGCTCTTGCGAGGGCCCTTTTTGAGATCAAACGGTTTCTTGTGAAATTGATCTGGGGTCAAACCATAGAATGGGAAGAGCCGGTCCCTGATCCGATACGAGCGGCTACAAGAGAGCTACGCGAAAATACCACAGACGAATGGATCCAGGACTCCGACGTGTTTGCCATCGTCGTCACGCATTGGGATCCTGTCTGGGCGGCGCGCATCGCCAACACATTGGCAGATGTGTACATTGAAAATAGTTTGGACACCCGGCGTCTCAAGTCAGACCTCACATATTATCCTTTTGTGAAAGAACTAGACGAAGTATCTGAAAAACTTGCCCACAGTTCGCAAAAGATCGAAGAATTCAAGCGACGTACTCGTATCGCAAAACTTGATACCGAACTGGAAAGCAAGATTCATTCACTGGCCGTGTTACAGAGCTCTTACTACGACCTCCTCAGATCCTACGAGGTTAAACTTACCGATGCAGATATGGAACGTGCTGCAATCCAAGAAAAATACGGACCAAAGCATCCTATGACACTCACCTCGCAGGCAAGGGCGGACAAACTCAAACGAAGGATTCAGCTTGCGCATATGCTGGAATCGATGAGACCTGAAGAAATGCGCACCCTTTCGGATGACGACAGAGAACTTCTCGAAGAACTGGGGCCACTCCTCACCAAGATAAAGGACATAGAAGCTGAGATCCAGAAGCTCTCAGGCTCTGAGTTCGAGCTCGCACGACTGTACCGTGATTGGGAAATAAACAACGAGATTTATAAGCTGCTCTCGAAGAAGAAGGCAGAGGCGTTTATAGCAAAAGCTGACAAGTTCGAAGAACTCAGGGTGTTGGAGAGAGCGCGTGTGCCTCTCCAAAAGGACTCGCCCCGAGTGGATGTAAATTACGGCACTGGATTTGTAGTAAGTCTGATCCTTGGTGTGTTCCTTGCGTTTTTCTTGGATTACATACGAGACAACGTGCAGAGCCCTGAGGAAATCGAACGATATGTGGGAGTAGAAGTGCTCTCTGTCATTCCTCGATCATAGTGATAGGGAGAATAGAAGCTTGTTTCGGGGTATGGGAAAGGATGTCACATCATGTGGAAATGGATCCAAATCCAGTCGCATAAACTGACTGACGCATGGGAACGTCCTGAAGGGACTCCACCAACCCACATTGGCCAAGCCTACCGAACCTGCCTCTACCGTATATATGAGAAGGCCTGCTCGGCCGGAAAAACAGTGCTCTCGGTCGCAAGCCCTCGCCAGGGCGACGGAAGGACTAGCTTTGCCATATTGCTCGGTGTCACAGCAGCCAGTCTTACACAGCAGAAGGTGGCCCTTATCGATGCCAACTTTGTGCGGCCAGCCCTGCATACGGCGCTCGACCTTGACTTGGCCCCAGGGCTTTCCGAAGCGTTACACTCCCCCGGCACCACAGCACCCATCCTGCACACGAGCCCTTTTGCCGGACTTGACGTGCTGACAGCTGGTCATCATCTATTCAAGAAACAGTTGCTTCTCGAAAAAGAAGAAATGAAGAAGGTCATCCAGACACTGAGGGCTTCGTATGGCCTGATTCTGGTCGATACCCCGGCTGTAGTGGAAGCAGGCGGTTTGGTACGGTTGGCTGGAGAAGTAGACGGTACGATTCTTCTTGTGCGCAGACGTGCAAACCGCATAAAAGAGTTGGAACAGGTGAAGCGTTTGGCTGAGGAGAGTACGCTTCCCATCATTGGTGCTGTTCACTATCAGGCTCATTGAACCATCTGTGTCATTGCAAGAACTATTCTGTCGTCGGGAGTTTTCCCACCACCATAACACACGATAAGGAACATCCCTGTGGCGTTCCCGCGCCTTATGACATCGGTGGATACATCCTTGAGCAGATATCGGTATATCCTTACAAGACCCCACAAAATAGATCGCATTCGGACAAAGATCAAAACCTGGTCCAAGCCATTCCACTGTGTGTACCTCGAGGTATGTGGGCTGTGCAACCTGGCGTGTGTAATGTGTCCGCGATTGTATTCAAAAGAAGACCTTGGCATCATGAAGGAGGAGGTTTTTGAAAGGTTCAAAAAAGAGATCCTGCCCAAGACAGCCAATGTAATGATCAGGGGGCTAGGAGAGCCTCTTTTGCACAAGGATATTACGCGTATCGTAACGACCTGCAAAGCAGCGGGTGCCACGGTGATGATTACGACAAATGGCACGCTGCTCGACAGGAAACTCGCCAGAGAGCTGATTGAAGCAGACCTGGACGGCATCGAGGTATCCCTCGATGCTGGCACACCAGAGACCTACGAGGCAATACGAAAAAAGGGGGATTTTCACAGGGTTATTTCGAACCTTCTTACCCTGCAGGCGGTCAAGCTGCACCTTGGACGGACAAAGCCGGATCTGTTCCTCGTTCCTGTCTTGACTCGACATGTGCTCAAAGAGCTTCCGTTTTATATCGCCCTCGCCAAGTGCCTCAATGCACTTGGGGTAGCCTTCACCAATCCTTCGGTCTGGACCATTGAGATGGAAAACGAGCTGCCAGTATACCCACAGGGAGCAACCAGAGATGTGGTGACGAGGTTCAGGGAGGTACTCAAAGCGGGTAGGCGCCACAAGGTCTACGTCAGACTGCCTGCCCTCGATGAGAGTAACAAGGGTTGTTCCTTCGATGTGGCCCACAACTTCGCCCTGACGTGGAATGGCGAGGTCAGACCCTGCTGCCACTTGTTTCACTCAACTGAATCAATCGTCTATAAAGGATCACAGGACGTGCGACAACGTGTGAGTTTTGGAAACCTTCTGGAAGGACCATTTGAAGAGATTTGGAGCAGCCCTGAATATACGCAGTTCCGACGTGCGGTAACTCAACAGACATATCCACCGGCCTGTCGGCATTGCCTTGTCCCCAGGGGGTTATGATAGACCCTACGCACTACGCACGAGATGCGTACAGCACATACGGCTTGCCACTCGGATACGGCCCTGCTTATGTCTAGTGTACACACGCCTTGCCAGCATCGACAACATCCCGCTCCCCTCCTGTCTGTCTGCATTGTAAGTTGGAACGTCAGGGAGTATCTGCTTCGTTGTATTGATTCGATCTACCAGAACGAGCTCCCCTTTGGCTTCGAGATACTCGTCGTCGATAACAATTCATGTGATGACAGCGCAGAAGCCGTACATGCTCGGTACCCAGAGATTACCCTCTTAAGGAACGCTACCAACAGAGGATTTCCCAAGGCAATGAATCAGCTCCTTTCCATTGCCCGAGGTGAGTACGTCCTGCTTCTCAATCCTGACACCGAGGTTCGACCTGGGGCACTCCATCGCCTTGTTCTGTTTCTTGAGCAGCATCCAGATGCAGGCGCTGTTACGGCACAACTCGTTACACAGGATGGCTCGCTTCAGCCTGAATGCCGACGGAACTTTCCCACGTTGCTCAGCGAATTCTTTGAATTGAGCATGCTCTCCAGGATGTTTCCCCATCATCGCTGGTTCGGAGTCTGGAGGATGGGTAACTGGATGCCCACCGAAGCGAGCGAGATCCCTGCTGCTTCAGGTGCATGCCTGCTCGTCAGAAAGCACGTCCTCGATACGATCGGCCTGCTTGACGAACACTGCTTCATGCACATGGAGGATATCGATCTGTGTTATCGGATCAGACGCCACGGCTGGAAGATTTACATCGAACCCTCCTCCACTGTGGTGCACCACGGATTGAAGAGTTCTGAACAGGTAAAACCGTATATCCGGCACCTTAGCTACAATGGACGCTACAGGTTCTTTATGGTTCATTATGGCCCCATCCAGGCTACCACCCTGAGGATTATGGTCTTTTTTGCGATGCTGCCACGTCTTGCCCACTACGGCATCAGGTTCGTCCTTGCACGAGAGGATGAACGAACCACACTGAGGGACTCACTGCTTGAGTATTGGTTGACCCTGCGCTGGAGCATCCTCCTGAAAGAAGTCCGTTTTCAGAATCTTCCATGAAGCACTACAAGATTGTCCATCTCAAACGCGGCTCCTTGTTTACCGAAGGTACCGACACTTATGTGCTCAATCTCCTCTCCCACCTGAAATGCGAAGAACTGGCCTCCCACTTGCTCATTCTGGCAAAAGGCCCTGCCGACCAGACACCAGTAGTCAGCCGTGCTCACAGGTTGGGGATCAGGTGCAGTGTACTCGAATGTCCACACAAATTTCGCATCCGTTATGTGCGCGATGTGCGCACATTTCTCAAGACCAACCAGATATCCCTTCTCCACTGCCATGGGTACAAGGATATGATTATAGGACTCTTGGCAGCCCGCGGCATAGCAGTAACAAAAGTGACCTCTGTTCATGGATATACCAATGCGTCCCTCAAAGCCCGTATCTACGAGCGGATCGAACAGGCGCTCCTGCCTCAGTTCGATCACATCATCACATGCACTGAACGCATGAGGAGGGATCTGCTTACCAAAGGGCTATCGCCAGAGGCTGTAACCACTGTGTATCCAGGGATTGAAGCACCACACGCATGCAACCTCTTCGACCACACAGAGCTGCGTCAGAGATGTGGTCTCACTGCTGACGAGTTCGTTATTGGAACCGTTGGTAGGTTGAGTCCAGAAAAAGGTCACTCATATCTACTCGACGCATTCGTACGTCTCTTGGACGAGATCCCTCAGGCCCGTCTTCTCCTCGTTGGTGACGGTAAGGAGCGAACCACGCTTGCCCGACGCATTGCAACGCTCGGGCTCGAAAGGCGCATCTCACTGCTCGGTGAACTACCGCGTGAAGAGGTTATGAACCTCTACCCATTGATGGATGTCTTTGTACTGCCGTCACTTCACGAGCAATTCCCTGGATCGCTCCTCGAAGCAATGGCACACAGAAGGCCAGTGATTGCAACTTCGGTGGGAGGGATACCAGAAATCCTCGACCATGGAGCCACCGGCTTCCTTGTGCCACCACGAGATGCGGTTTCCCTTGCCGAAACCATACTGATGCTTTATAAGAATGAATCCTTACGAGATCGCGTCGGCCGAGACGGCCAGGAGCACGCCCTGACCACATTCAGTGCAGCCCGTTTTGGCAAGCAAATGGCTATGTTCTATCTTCAGTGCCTGGAGGGCTCAGTCCGGTGAAGGTCCTTATGCAGAGCCGCCGGGACCTTTTGACCTTGGTCGGCGGAGATACTATTCAGGTGCTCAAGACAAAAGAACACCTCGAAGCCCTTGGAATCCATGTGGACATTTCCCTCGATCTCGAACCCACGCTCGCCGGCTATGACGTGGTGCACCTGTTCAATATTACGAGGATACAAGAAACCTATCTGCAGATGCGCCACGCAAAACAGCATGGATGCCCTGTGGCGGTTTCGCCAATCTACCATAATCTTACCGAGTACTATGCAAAGGGCAACTACGGCATCATTCGTTGGCTCTACCGGCTCGTGCGCGACGAGACCGCCCGAGAGGTTCTCAGGGATCTTGTTTCGTTCAAGAAGGATCTACAACAGCTCAGGGCGCTCCGATGCTTGTGGAAGACGGGCTACAAGCAGGAGCAAGAACAGGTCCTCCATCAGGCAGACGTCATCCTTCCTAATTCGTACATGGAACAGGAACAACTGAAGAAGGACTTTGGGCTCGACCATGCCTATGTTGTTGCATACTATGCGCCCTCACCGCATTTTTATTTCGCCTCACCAGATGCGTTTGTCACCCGGTACCACATGAGGGATTTCGTGCTCTGTGTAGCGAGATTCGGGGCACGGAAAAACCAGCTTGCACTGATTCGTGCGCTCAGGGCTACCTCCATACCTCTCGTACTGGTAGGATTCCCCTTCAATAGGCAATACTACCGCGCTTGTAGACGGGAGGCCAGTGATGCTACAATTTTTTTTAATCACGTGCCTCACGAAGAGATTGGCAGCTTTTATGCAGCTGCCAAGGTCCATGTGTTGCCCAGCTGGTTCGAGACATGCGGACTCGTAAGTTTAGAGGCAGGCTTGGCCGGCTGCAACGTCGTATCGACCGACCGAGGCTACACAAAGGAGTACTGTAAGGACTACGTATGGTATTGTGACCCATCCTCAGTCGATTCGATACGAGCTGCTGTGCTGCAGGCATATGCAGCACCAAAGACCGAGGCATTTAGGAGATACGTACGTGAAACCTTCGACTGGAAAAAGACTGCTAGGGCGACGCTCCACGCCTATGAGAGCGTCCTATAGCCTGGCCAGCATGTGAAGACAATGCGTGAGCTTACGGTCTCCATTGTCAGCCACGGCCACAAACACTATCGGGATGCCTGCCTAGCCTCGGTCTTCACGTCTGCTGGCTCGGTAGATCTCGAAGTCTATTTGATCGTCAACACCCCTGACAACGGTACAGAATCTCTGGTCAGGTCGCACTATCCTGACGTCACCATATGGACAAACCAACAACCTCGAGGGTTCTCTGAAAACAACAATCACGTATACAGATCGACCCGCAGCAGATATTTTCTCCTCCTGAATCCCGACACCGTGGTGTGTGACGATGGCCTTGCGCGGCTGGTCACCTTTCTGGATGACACACCTCAGGCAGGCGCCTGTGGACCTAAACTCCTTTATCCAGATGGTCGGCTCCAACTCTCCTGTAGACAGTTTCCGACGCTCGCATCGGTCATCATACGGAGGACCCCTTTACGGAAGGTCATCCCCCACAGCAAGATCGTCAGGGACTACACCATGGCCGACTGGGATCACGACTCGATCCGAGAGGTAGACTGGGTTTTTGGGGCATGCCTGATGGTGCGCAGGGCAGCAGCGGATCGCGTTGGTCTGCTCGATGAGGACCTGTATTTGTTCTGTGAAGATATTGATTGGTGTTACCGTATCAAGGCAGCAGGGTGGAAAATCTTTTACGTACCGAGTGCGGTAGTCAAGCACGATCTCGATGATGCCAGCTACGATCGGTTTTGGGGCCGCCAGAGATTCCTCCACTATGCCTCAATGTATCGATACCTGAGAAAACGTATGATCCCATGGTGGATCACCCAACATCCTACACGCCTGCGCTGAGCCTTACTCGGTGTGCCGGCACCTAGAGGCCTGTCCATGGAATTCTTCAATCGAAACCAGAAAAACGCAAGGCCTTTTGAAAAATGGACAAAGGCCTTCGACGTGCTTCTCGTGCAGCCAGATCAAGGTGCCTTTGTGCGCACGCGTATCTTCCATCCAGGTGTTGAGATCCCACTCAACCTTACCTCTCTCGCTGCCTACCTAGAGCAGGAATCGTTGACCTGTGAGGTGTTGGACCTACGCCTGTTCAACAACCCATCGAAGACACTCGAAGAAGTGATACGAGCGTATCGATTTCCAATAATGGGAATCAGTGCCTACACAAGCGAGATTGAAAATGCAGGACGGGTGGCCAAAACCACCAAACAGCTTCGGCCTGAGGTCATCACTGTGGTAGGCGGGTACCATGCCTCTGCAGTGCCAGAAGAAACGCTAGCTACGTATCCTGAATTCGACTTTGTTATTCGAGGCGAAGGAGAGGTAAGCTTTACCTCCTTTGTACGGAAGGTGCTCAATGGTCAGGATGTGAAAGATCAACGGGGTCTGGTGTATCGCAACGCCTCGGACATCGTCCTCAACCCTAAAGAGCCTGAGATAGCAAATCTCGATACCCTGCCCATGACAGCCCGCCACAAGATACCTATTTACCAATATCAACCAAAACCAGCCACAGGTAATTTCATGACGCTGCCCACCACAGGGATTATGTCGAGTCGGGGATGTCCATTTGAGTGTGCGTATTGCAGCAAGGGCGTGTGGGGACGATCCATTCGATTCCGTTCCCCAACCTCTGTGGTCCAAGAAATCGTAAGCTGTATCGATCAGTATGGTATCCGAGACTTCCGTTTCTACGACGATGCACTGACCAACCCCGCGTGGGATCTCAACGCCTTCTGTTGCATGATCTTGGACAAAGGGCTCAGGATAACCTGGAATTGCTACAGCAGGGTGGACCACATTACAGCAGAAAAACTTCGGCTGATGAAAGATGCTGGCTGCTATCATATCAAGTACGGTGTTGAATTCGGTACAGAAAAGGCCCTTCGCATTACCCACAAACATACAACGCTCGACGACGCTCGCCGAGCGATATCTCTCACCAAGAAGGTAGGAATCGAATGCAAGGCGAGCTTCATTTTCGGGATCCCTGGAGAAACCATCCAAGACTGTGCAAAGACCCTACAATTCGCGCTCGAGCTTTCTCCTGATCTTGCAAGTTTTTATCCGTTCGATCTGTTTCCGGGGACCCACTTTTACGCACGTGCGGTAGAGGATATGGCGAGTCACCTCCACAATACACTCCCGCGACATGTGAGCGAAAAACTTGCGCAACGCGCCTACTATCGGTTCTATCTGCGACCGCGCTACATTGCCCAACGGGCAAAGCGCGTCTTCAAATATCCAAGAAGAGAGTTTTTCGTCCTTTCAAACGGACTAAAAATGATGAGCAAGTTTTTTCTCAAGTCTCTGACAAAGGACGAACGGCTGTAACAGTGCGGTATGTATTCACCTCAGGCCGATAGACGGGCACGGTATATGCCCATGATGAAGCGAACCATTACCTATGGGAAGCTGCTGCTTGGTGCCTGGACGGGCAGGTGGGCCTTATCAGGACCTCTCTACGTGCAGGTAGGCCCTAGCACGACGTGCAATTTCAGCTGTCTGATGTGCTGGGACCACGGGCCAGCAATGGTACCCTCCCATATCGCACCTTGCCATGCTGACGCGAGGTCTGCCCTTGTGGGACAGCCTGCTGGATCGTCGAGAAAAGAGGGGACCGTTCAGCATTTCTTCCCGATGGATCGCTTTTCTGACCTGCTCACTCAACTCGAGGAGATGGGAACACGCCGGATCAAATTTACCGGCCGTGGAGAACCACTGCTCCACCCACGGTGGAGGGATATGATCGAGCTCGTCAAGCGAAAAGGGATGCGCTGTACCATCACAACCAACGGTTCCCTCTTTGAGGACTACGATGCTGGGCTCATGGTAGATCTTGGGGTCGATGAACTTGAGATAAGCCTCAATGCTGCAACTCCACAGACACATGCCCACATCGCCAACAGAGACACTACAGAAGGATTTGAAAAAATCCTGGACTGGGTCAAGCGATTGTCCGCAGAAAAGCGGCGTAAAAGAGCTGAACATCCTTTGACCATTCTTTCCTTTGTCATCCTCAAGACTAATTACACGGAGATTGCTGACCTCCCTGGGCTCGCCAGGAGAGTCGGGTTCCAACGCATAGCACTTCGCCGGGTGAGTTTTCCCCATGCTGCCCGCTCCTACATGCTTGACCGCCAGGATATGATCCGTTTACAGCATATCCTGGATCTCACCGGTAAGCGTTGTGTCACCCTATCGCTCACACATAATTGTGAAGAGATCTTCCGTTGGGGGCCAAGCCTCACTCACCGCAGTGAGGAGGAACAGAGACTGTTGCAAAGGACACCGTGCTACGTTGGATGGTACTTCTGCCAGATTCAGGGCGATGGGACAGTGTATCCCTGCTGTCAATGCAACCGACCACTTGGTACGCTGACCGATGCATCCTTTCATTCGATATGGCATGGCCAGAGCTACCAACACTTTAGAACACAGATCCGAACTTTTCACCATGACAAGCAACGAAGCGCTGACACAGGGTGTCTGTGCAGCGAATGCGGGTTCTTGCGACACAACCTTTCAATGGATCGGATACTACGATGGAACACCTTTCGGCGAACACCAACCCCCAGCTTGTGGAGTCTGGGGGACCTGAAGCGGTTCTAACTCAAGGCCCAGGAGCCAAGGCACGGGACCCTATGACGCAGCCTGTTGATATTTCAGTGCTGATTGTGAATCACAATCATCGACAATACATTGGCACATGCCTGGACAGCATCATCTCCAATACTCATGGTGTAACGTACGAGATCATCGTGGTCGACAACTGTTCAACTGACGGGAGCCGCGAATTCATTAAGAAATACTATCCCTCTGTCCTGCTTTTGGAAAACACCCGTATCCAGGGACTCGCACAGAACAACAATACAGCAATTCGTGCAGCAACGGGCCGGTACCTCTTACTGCTCAACCCGGACACAAAGATCTATCCAGGCGCAATGGAACACATGGTGACCTTCATGGATCATCATCCCGGGGTCGCTGCTTGCGGGAGTAAACTGCTCAATACAGATGGGACGCTACAGTACAGCTGTCGAAACTTTCCGACCCTTTCAGCAGTCCTTTTTCGTGGTTTATCCCTGGCGCGCTGGTTCCCCATCCCCCGGTCGTACCGACGGTATCTCATGGCTGACTGGGATCACAACCAGATACGAGAGGTGGACTGGGTCCTTGGAGCATGCCTGATGATTCGCCCTCAAGCCTTAGAAGACGTAGGGCTTATGGACGAAAAGTTCTTCCTCTATTATGAAGAGATCGACTGGTGCTATCGGGCAAAAAAGAAGGGATGGCGCATAGTGTACTTGCCAGAGGCAGAGGTCATGCATCACTACCTGCGCATGAGTGCTGGCGGCATGCCAGGGCGACTTACCCTCATCCACATGAAAAGCATTGTGCGATACTTTCGCAAACATTTCTGGTCGATTTTTAAGGATTATCTATTCTGAGACGATCTTTTTTGCGAGATGGCCTTTATGTCGATGCCAGCTCATCCGTACCGATGAAGCGTACACCATGCATATTCTGGTCCTCACCTTCCTTGATTACCCGAGCTATGAAGGGGGCGCTATCAGATTGCGGCACCTCAGCAGGGTGCTCCAGTCTCGTGGCCATAATCTCACAGTAATTGCCCCACAGATCGATTTCCACAAACCCACGCGAGAAGAAAATGTGCGAGAAACTGTCATGCGGGTTCCCATGCACTATCTTGCGCATGCGGCGAGCATTCCGTTTTTGGCACGATGGTTATTCGTTGTGCACTTTACACAAGCAGTCCAGCGACTCTGGCATACGTTCGCCATCCGCCTGCCGGTCGATCTCGTGCAAATCGAAGAACAATTCCCGCTGGTGCGGCCAGCTCGCTTTATCAAGGCTAGAACAGGTGCCCCTATCCTGCTCGACGACGTCGTCTTCTTCGAACAGATTGTCGGTGCGAAAGTCCGCCGCTTCCTCAGCCCGACTGCAGCACGAATCGCCCAACGCTTGGTGGCTAGGGCAGAACAGTCAGCATTCTCGCAATGCGACTACTTTACCTACGCATCCCCTATGGCCAACGAGTACTTGAATACACGGGGCTACTCAGGACACATCTTTTTGCCGAACGGTGTCGACACAGGTCATTTCAAGCCTGCTCCACGACGCCGCCACTACAGTGCGCAAGAGCGGCACATATTTTTCAGTGCGAGCCCACGGTCTGATCAAAACCTCCAGGCGATTGAACATCTCCTTGATGCAGCTCCAGAGATCGCCTCACGCTGCTCGTACCCGATACGAATCACTATCGTCTGCGGTCCCCATACGTGGGTCCCTGCGAGGATACTGCGCAAGGCAAAGAGTCTCGAGCGTATTGTCCAGTTTCACGATACCCTTCCTGATATAGTTCCCCTGATTCACAACGCCGACGTAACAGTGCTTCCTTACGGCTCTGGGCATCACATTACAGGTGGTGCACGGCTCAAGGCCCTTGAGTACCTAGCCTGCGGAACGGTACTTGTGTCAACCCCTGAAGGTATCGAGGGGCTTACCGGGCTACAACCAGGACGTCACTATCTCCTGGCACCCACGCTTTCCGATCTTATCGATCAGACAGTTCGCGTACTCGAGCAACCTTCGGCATACCGCCACCTTGGTTCCACTGCCTGTCGTTTCGTGCGTCAACGGTATAGTTGGGAGGCGGTTACGCAGGAGTATCTAGCATTTATAGAATCCTTGGAGCGATGAGCGACGTGCCACAGGTATCCGTCATATTGCCCACTTATAACGAGGCTGAAAACCTTACGATTATCATACCCCATATCTGTTCAGTGCTTGCCAAGGAGGGCCTTGCATACGAGATCCTTGTCATAGATGACGACTCGCCTGACAAGACCGCAGAGGTCGGTCGCTCGTTAGCCACTCGATATCCGGTCAAGGTACATGTCCGCACGGGTCAGCGCGGACTGGCACAGGCTGTCCTGAAGGGCTTTGAACTGGCACGTGGAGATATATGCGTTGTCATGGATGCCGATTTGAGTCATCCGGTGGAGAAAATCCCAGACATGGTTCATCCGATCCTGCAGGGAACATGTGACATCACGGTAGGAAGCAGATATACAGCCGGAGGCGCATGTAAGGACTGGCCATGGACAAGACGAATAACGAGCAAGATTGCCAGAGGGATTGCCAGGGGCCTAACAAGCCTCTCTGACCCCACGAGTGGCTTCATGGCCTTACGAAGCACCTTGGTGCAAGGGCTGGACCTCGATCCTATAGGCTGGAAGATCGTACTGGAAGTCGTGGTCAAAGCACATGCTCGGGTCAAAGAGGTGCCGATCGTTTTTTCGGATAGAAGATGGGGAAAGAGCAAACTCGACGCAACGGTGCAAAGAGAATACCTTATACACCTATGGCGACTTTACCGATACAAGTACTCGAGCTGGCTTCGATTCCCTAAACGTCAGCATAAATGATATACGACGAGAAGCCCTCTTACCATTGACAGTGCGAGACAACATCGAACCATGAAACCAGAAAACGTTTCTATTCGCATGGCACTCGTGCTCATCGTTGGAATCTTCCTTGTATGCTGTGGCATAGGTATCGATGCTTCACATATTGAACGACACATACGTGCCCTAAGCCCTGATGCCCAGCTCACTGACCTGACAGGATCCATTATCGAGATTATGCCGAACGCTTTGATCATTGCAGGGGTCCTCCTGATCGTAGCTGCCCTTGGACGGCGCCTTCTCCAACGCCTCAATGAAAGGATTGGCTCCTATCTGGAACAGATCCCTGAACATACCTTCCTATGGGCACTCCTGTCAGTTGCCTTGACAGTACGTCTGGCGTGGGTGCTCGCCATCCCTTCGCTTCCGGTCGTCGACTTTGCCTATTATGATGAAAAGGCTTGGCAGATGGCGCAGGGCCTTGGCTATCAGGCCAACGGGAAACCCACAGCATTCCGTCCGCCAGGATATATCCTATGGCTCGCAGGGATCTATAGTCTCTGCGGAAGGAGCCTGCTCGCAGGCCAAGTCGCTAACGTACTTCTTAGTACCTTTGTGTGCCTACTTGTCTATCGAATTGCCTCAAAGGGCGGCCTATCGCGTAGAGCGAGTCGGATAGCTGCCCTTATTGTTACCCTTTTCCCCAGTCAGATCTTCTATTGCTCGCTCACAGGTACAGAAGGACTCTTTACCTTTCTATTCATAGCTGCACTCGTGGTATGGGTACAAGGGTTTGATCAGGCCTCCTGGAAGACAGACGTGTCCACAGGAGTTTTGCTTGGGTTGGCAACACTCGTGCGGCCTGTCTCTCTGTTTCTTCCTGGCCTGTTCCTTGTCCATCTCAAGCTTTACGGTAAGGGATGGATTGAAAGCGTCAGACGGCCTTTCCTCGTAGGAGTAGCGATGCTCGTTCCCATCCTCCCATGGAGCATTCGCAACCTCATTGTGATGAAGTCGCCGATCTTGATCTCTACCAATGGCGGGATCACCCTGTGGATGGGGCTCAATGAACACGCAACTGGCACATTCATGAGTCCGCCAGCAGAAAGCCCCCTTCGTGCCATTGAGGACGAAGTAGAGAAGAGTAGACAGGCTACAAGGCTTGCCCGCCTATTTGTCAGAGAGCATCCAGGCCGGGTAGTGATCCTGAGTCTAAAGAAGTTTTTTTACCTCTATGCAACCGATATCAGCGGTGCCCAATTCAGCTTCGCTCATACTGCACGGCCTGTGGCTTTGAGCCTCAAGGTGGGAAGTATCTTGATCGCACAGGGGTTCTATCTCGTCGTAGGAGTTTTCGCGTTGTGGGGCGTAGCTCGATTTCTGCCTCTATGGCGCCACTATCCTGTGCAAGGGCTACTGCTAGGCAGTATCATCTATTTTACCGTGTTGTATGCAGGGGTCTTCCATGGCGAAGACCGTTTTCATCATCCGTTGATTCCAGTCTTTTCGATCCTAGCTGCGCATGGGATGTTTTCCTCACGAACGTCCGTCTCATGAGGAGACCACAATGAACACTGATATGGAGTCAGTACCAGCGTGTGACCTCTGTGGGTCTGAGCACACCAAAAAGATCTTCGAGGAACGAGGATTCCCCATAGTCCGATGCTGTCGATGCGGTCTTGTCTATGTGACACCAAGGCTCACCCAGGCCAGGATCGCCGAGCTATTCGAGCAGTTTGCCAGGGGCCAACGGGAACAAATCAGTGCAGAACTCGGACTGGCCCCGCTTTGGGACAAGGAGTCGCCAAGGGAAAAGCACCGCTATGACGAGTGCTTGAAGATCCTTCTGGCCAAGCTTGGCCCTGGATCACGGAGGTTGCTCGATGTAGGGGCAGGAAACGGCAACCTTGTGAAAAAGGCTAAGCAGCTTGGATTCGAACCATATGCCTTTGATGTAATGCCCACCCACATCGAACGGCTTTCAAAGGAGCATGGTATCCCCGGAACGAGCGCCCCTAGCCTGCACGATGCTGCCCTGCCTGATGCCTCCTTCGATGCAGTCACCCTGTGGGACGTCCTCGAGCACCTTCCCTCCCCATCTTCGACACTCAGGGAGATACATCGCATCCTCAAACCAAAAGGCATACTCGCACTCAAAACACCCAATTATAATTGGCTCATCCTTAAAGCCCACCTACTAACAAGTACCCTTGGACGCAATGCCCACAAACGAATACCACTGCTCAGTAGTTTTGGCGTCTTTGCCCCCGAGGTCCATCTTTACAATTTTAGTCCACGCACACTCACCTTGATGCTCGAAACAACAGGATTCTCTGTGTGCCTTCTCTCACTTGGGAAAAGTACCGAGCCAGTGAGCAGGATAAGCCTCTTCTTGCACGATATCGTCACGTATGCTGCGCGAGGCATCTACTATCTGACATTGCAGCGTATCAATCTGAATCCATCGCTTACTGCCTACGCTGAAAAGAGGGGACCTTACTAGACATGCACCGTTCAGGCAGAAATGCCTATGGTTATCTTACGAAGGGGTGGGAGCGGATACAATCTATCTGCGAATACATGACGTCTGAATCCTATGGCCTCCCTGTGAACAATGTATGCATAACGAGCTCGCTCAGCCGTCTTCCACGCACGCCTATACTCGGAGATGGCTTGGGCAAGCTCCTGCGCCCGTGGCATGCCTGGGGAGTCCACTTGCTCTGAAGCAGAGGTGAGCATCTTTCTGGCTGTAGCATCTGAATACAAACGGTCCAAATGCTCCTCTGCCCTTCTCAACTTTTCCAGTGCCTCCTCGAGCTTTTCTGCCTCTCGCCTGAGTGTATAGGCAGCCTCTTTGAGAAATTCGACTTCTTCGGGCGTAAGTTCTGACACCTTTTTGCCAAGCAAACTCACGGTGAAAGCCCTTGTCTTTGTCCCTATACGAACAATGCAAAGGTACTACCCGTTTGTTCGACGTACTGTCTACTCGAGATGTATTCTCCCCAAATCATAGCTACCGGTCAAGGTGCCTTTTTACAACGCGCACTGGCTGCAGCCAAGGGTTTTTTTTGAAGGAACGTGGTATCATAGCTCAGCAGTACGTAGAGACAACGGGAATGGGGGAAGACACCATGAAGAGCAGAGGTATCGGGTATGTGAGACGTGGCTTTTTGACCCACATGGCAGGATGTGTGCTTCTCGGTATAATGCTTCTCTCTGGCCTTGGATGTTCAGACAACGGCGACAAAAAAAAGGAGCCGCTCCCACCGATCCCCACCCAACAAACCAGGCTCACACTTCTTCATACCAATGACATGCATTCCCAACTGATCGGCTATGGCCCCAACAGCGAATGTACCCCTTTGCGTACCGGGGATGACAGCACTGTCGGAGGGATCGTGCGCATCGCTGGCAAGATCAACGAGCTACGCAGCCAGAGGGCATCCCAAGGTATTCCCACTGTCCTCGTAGACGCGGGCGATTTCATGATGGGGTCGGCCTTTGAACTTCTCAGAGGTAAAGCTGAATTGGACATTATGCGTACCATGAAGTACGACGTGATTACCCTGGGCAATCACGAATTCGATTGGGGGCCTTCGGGCACAGCAACAATTCTTTCCCATGCCAACGGACTTTCCGTCGTGGCGTCCAATCTCGTATTCGACCCTGACCATCAGGGTGATGATGCGCTCGCTGAACTCTATCGCCAGGGTGTAATTACACCTTACAGTATCAAGACGTTATCAAACGGGCTCAGCATTGGCTTCTTTGGTCTGATCGGCAAAGATGCGGATTCAGTCGCTCCGTTTGCCCGTCCGGTAACCTTTGGCGATCAGGCAGAAGCTGCACGATCCATGGTGGGGGAACTTACACAAGCTGGTGTCGATCTCATTGTGTGTCTCTCGCACTCAGGGCTTCAAGAAGACAGTGCACTCGCTGCAGCAGTCCCTGGGATCAATATCATCGTCAGTGGCCATACCCATGAAATTACTGAAACACCTCTGACGGTCGGTGACACGTTGATCGTGCAAGCAGGGGCCTACACACGGTATCTGGGCATCCTCGACCTGGATCTTGCAGGTAGCAGGCCGCGTGTGGTGTCCTATGAACTCGTATCCATCGACGATACTATACAAGGTGACCCGCTCGTGTACGCTGCTGTTGAACGCTCCATCGAGGAACTGAACGAGCAGATCCTAAGACCTATGGGATGGGAATTTGACCGACCGGCAGTCGAGACGTCATTTGACCTTGTCTCGCTCGACGGCCAGGAGAACACCCTCGGTAATCTTGTCACCGACGCAATGCGGTGGATGGTAGACCGCTATGAATACGATCCTGAGGATCCTGAAACACGACGAGTCGATTTTGCCATCGAATCCCATGGCGTCATCCGTGACGATATCCTCCGTGGGTCTACTGGCATCCAATCGTTCTCGGACATCTTTCGGGTCCTTCCCTTGGGGTTTGGACTCGAGGGCGGTGTAGGGTATCCCATGCTCACGATCTATGTGACGGCAGAGGAGCTAAAAAAGGCATTAGAGGTGATCACGACTGTGTATCCTCTCAAGGGAAGCGATTATTGGCTCAATGTCAGTGGTCTCAGGGTCGAATATGCAGCACGAGGAATACCGTTCTCATTGGTTCGACATATTTACGTAGGAGATGACGAGCATGGGTATGCGTCAGAGCCGCTCGATACAAGTCCAGCGAACACCCAACTCTACAAGGTAGCTGTCAACTATTATGTCGCTCAATTCATAAAGGTCATCGGTGAATACACGTACGGTATCTTGACCATCATACCCAAGGACAAAAACGGGATGAGTTATCTCGACAAGGACATTCATCCCAACGGCCTCGACGAGGCCAGAGTGGATATAGATCCAGAACAACCGGGCGTGCAAGAACTTTATGAATGGAAAGGTCTCCTCGACTACGTGGCATCCTTCGATGATACTGATGGAGATGGCATCCCCAATATACCGGAACGATACAGGACAACCACAGGAAGAATACGCAAGGTTTCCTGCTTTATTGCTACTGCAGCCTACGGATCGCCTTACGCGTCCCGTGTGGAGATTCTCCAGAACCTAAGGGATGAGGTGCTTGAAAAAACACCATTGGGTAAGGCATTCATCGAGTGCTACTACACCGTTGGAGGCAAGGCCGCTGCATGGATAGAAGGAAAGACATGGGCCTGTACAGTCGTCAGGATCCTCTTGCTCCCTTTGGTTGGGGCTGCAAAAATAGCCCTTGTCGTTTTCTAATGACGAGGACTTTGAGGTCACATTGCCCACGCGGTAAACCAATGCGAAAAGGTTTCAGCCCATAGCGCAACCTCGTTCGTTCGACTGCACAGGTGCTGCTGGCCGACACGACTACTTGTCGTCTTACGCTGTGACGTGCCGCATCGTTCTTTTCCCGATACACGGATATCAAGGGTGTTCCTCAATGGCTTCTATACTCGATATGCTCTCTGAGACAGTTCGTACTGCACTCGCCGCTCATGTGCCCACCACTGTACAGCTTGAGGGAGTTGGAGTTCAGCCGACAACTAACCCTCGGTATGGGGATTACCAATGCAATGCCTGCATGATGGTGGCCAAGGCTTTGGGTTCACTCAAGCCACAGGAACTGGCACGTCGTGTTGCCGAGGATCTTAAAGACAGTCCACTACTGGAGAAAGTCGAGACAGCAGGACCAGGCTTTATAAATCTATGGATCAAAAGGTCATGGCTGGCTCAATGCTTGTCAGAAGTCTACAGGGACGAGCGACTCGGAGTAGATGTCCCAGGGAAAGGTCGGAGGGTAGTCATCGATTACTCGAGCCCCAATGTTGCCAAGCCCATGCATATTGGACACCTCCGTTCCACGATCCTTGGCAACGCACTCGACAGGACCTACCGGTTCCTGGGCTATGAGGTCATTTCAGATAACCATATCGGCGACTGGGGTACCCAGTTCGGCATCCTCCTGGTGGGATTCGAGCGTTTTGCCGATCACGAGTCATTTACGAAACACCCCATTGAGGAGCTCGAGAGGGTGTACGTGACCTGTTACCAAAAGGCCAAGGAAGACCCAACCCTCATGGAAGAGGCTCGCAGGGCACTCGTCAGGTTGCAACAAGGAGATCCAGCAAGCAGGTCGCTTTGGTCTACATTCGTTGCAGGTAGCCTCGAGGAATTCAACAAGATGTACGAGCGGCTGGGGGTCTCTTTCGATCACACGCTGGGCGAGAGTTTTTATAACGATCGCCTTGCTGGCGTTGTCCAAGATCTTTGCACGAGAGGCCTTGCTCGGGAAAGCGAAGGGGCTATTGTAGTATTTTTAGATGACGAACACCTGCCACCCTGCATCGTACGAAAGAGCGACGGCGGCTTCAATTATGCAACGACCGATATTGCAACCATTCTGTATCGGTGTGAACGATGGGATCCTGAGAAGATTATCTACGTGACCGACGAGCGCCAACAGTTACATTTTCGCCAAGTGTTCGCTATCGCCCGGAAACTAGGTGTCTCCGTCGATCTCGAACACGTCTGGTTCGGCCTGATGAGGCTACCCGAGGGGACCTTTTCAACGAGAGAGGGTAATGTGATACGCCTTGAACGCCTGCTCGACCAAGCAGAACAAAAGGCCTATGAGGTCGCACGCGAACTCAATCCTACTCTTGGCGAACACATGCATCGAGAGATCGCCAGAAAGGTGGGCATAGGAGCTGTGAAGTATGCAGACTTAAGCCAGAACCGGCACAGCGTGGTTACATTTACGTGGGAAAAGGCTCTATCCCTTGAAGGAAACACTGCTCCCTACCTCCAATACAGCTACGCACGCATCCAGAGCGTCCTTCGCAAGTACCAGTCCGAGTATGGAAACCTCAACGGCATCTCTTCGTCTTCGGCCGTGGTCCTGACCGAGGAGGAAGAGGTAGCACTTGCGAAAAGGGTGCTTGAGTTTCCTCACGTGATCGCAAAGGTTGCCACAACCTATAGACCAAATGTCCTGACTGACTACCTTTTCGACCTGGCCTCTGTGTACAATAGGTTCTACCAAAATATCCCGTTTCTGAAGGCTCCCCATGGCATACGAGAAAGTCGCGTACTGATGTGCGACCTTGTAGGAAAGCTCATACAGAGGGGCCTCGACCTCCTGGGGATCGAGGTGCCTGACAGAATGTAACGGATCTTTAAGCAGAGGGAATCTAACCGATGGATACTCCTATAGACGACTCAAGAAAAAGGCCACAGCAGATGCCCAAGCAACCTAACGATAAGAAGCCGCGACCCTCAGGGGATAATGTACAGCGTAAGAGAATTCATTTCTCTGTCTGGTATTTTGTCGTCGCACTCATCCTCCTGATGATGGCTCAAAACTATCTGTTGAAGCGACACATGAAAGAGCTCCCCTACAGTGAATTCAAACGTCTGGTAGCTGAAGGAAGGGTCGAATCATGCGTCATCGATCAGGATCGCATCCAGGGCGTTCTAAAACCCACTGGTCCTTCACCAGAAGGCCCTCCCTCACAAAGGCCACTCGGAAGAGAATTCTTTACCTATAGGGTTGAGGACCCTACCCTTATCAATGACCTCACAGATGCAGGAGTCAACTACAGGGGCGCAGTGGCCACCCAGTGGTTTCAAAACTTCCTGGTCTCATGGGTCCTACCCTTGGTTTTTCTGTTTGCCATCTGGGGATTTCTCTTGAGGAGGATGAACCCAGGGTTGAGTGTAATGGCATTCAAGAAAAGTAGGGCAAAGATCTATGGCCAGCATGAAACAGGGGTGACGTTCGACGATGTGGCAGGAATCGACGAGGCCAAAGAGGAACTCCAGGAAGTCGTCGAGTTCCTCAAGCACCCAGAACGGTACAAAGGGCTCGGGGCACGGATCCCCAAAGGAGTGCTTCTCGTAGGCCCCCCTGGTACCGGCAAGACACTCCTGGCTAAGGCAGTAGCAGGAGAAGCAGGGGTCCCTTTTTTCAGTATGAGTGGTTCTGATTTTGTAGAAATGTTTGTCGGTCTTGGAGCTGCTCGGGTACGAGATCTCTTCGAGCAGGCAAACCGCAATGCACCGTGTATTATCTTTATCGACGAATTGGACGCACTCGGTAAGGCACGAGGCATAGGACCCATTGCGGGCCACGACGAACGAGAGCAAACACTGAATCAGCTCCTTGTTCAGATGGATGGCTTTGACCCCAATGCTGGCGTGATCATTATGGGCGCGACCAACCGACCTGAAATACTGGATCCTGCCCTGCTCCGGCCTGGCCGCTTCGACCGTCATGTCCTGGTTGACCGTCCAGACCTGAAAGGCAGGGAAGAAATTCTTCGCGTTCATGCTAAGAAGATCAAACTCGATCGGGACGTGGATCTCAAGGTAATCGCCACACGCACGCCTGGGTTCGTAGGCGCAGACATCGCCAACCTAGTGAATGAGGCAGCGCTACTGGCTGCCAGACGAGGTAAAAGCTCGGTTGGTATGGCAGAGTTCAGCGAGGCAATAGAAAGGGTCATCGTAGGACTGGAAAAGAAAA